>Ga0115002_10000363_pt1 | contig 65190 bp, 56 predicted proteins | sample ArcticOcean_MG_C_8_FD_89576 | JGI IMG/M metagenome (GOLD analysis project Ga0115002, IMG submission 89576) | Marine microbial communities from western Arctic Ocean - ArcticOcean_MG_CB11_86 | ecosystem: Environmental > Aquatic > Marine > Oceanic | place: Arctic Ocean: Canada Basin | collected... | reverse complement strand
TGACAGCATCGCCCAGGGTGCGGGTCAGGCGCTGTTCGAGGACATGATCTACGATGATGAAGGAGGACAACTGCATACGGACTCATTCATGGATTACACCCTTCCCAAGGCCGATGACTTGTGCGACGTCACGTTGTCGTTCAACGAAATTCCCACCGAGACAAATCCACTCGGGGTCAAGGGCTGCGGCGAGGCCGATACCATCGGGGCGCACCCTGCGATCATGAACGCCGTAATCGACGCTCTTTCGGCCCGAGGAATTACGGAACTCGATTGTCCCGCCACTCCACAGCGGGTCTGGCGGGCGATTCGGGGACGATAGGCTATGACGGACCACGGCATCGGCGAACCTGTCCTGCGGGTTGAGGACGAGCGTTTCCTGACCGGACGCGGGCGTTATCTGGACGACATTCGGCTGGATGGAGAGGCAGTCGCGTACATCGTGCGGTCGCCCCATCCGCACGCCGTCATCACCTCGATCGAATGCATCGAAGCCGCGAAGGCCCCAGGCGTTCTGGTTGTCGCGACTGCCGCCGACTTGGCGGCAGAAGATATCGGGGGCATTCCATGTTCATTGCGCGTCCAGAACCGAGGCGGGTCCTGGTGCGATCCGCCGCCCCGCCCGCTTCTTGCCGACGGTACAGTGCGCCACGTCGGCCAGGAGGTCGCACTCGTCGTCGCCGAAACCCTGGAGCAGGCGCGTGACGCGGCGGAACTTATTTTGATCCAGTACAAACCGTTGCCGGCAAACGTCGATCCTGCCCGGGCCTTGGATGCCGACACGCCAAGCGTCTGGCCAACAGCACCCGATAACGTCTGCATTGATTGGGAAGGTGGTGATCGCACGGCGGTCGAGACGGCGTTCGCAAGCGCAGCGCACATCACGTCCATTGAGCTGGTCAACAATCGCCTGACCGCGGCATCCATGGAGCCTCGAGGCGCCATCGGGCTCTATCACGCCGAATTGGAGCGTTTCACCCTTCATGCCACGTGTCAAAACGTTCACCTGACGCAACAACAGGTGGCCGAGTGGGTGTTCAAGATCCCGGCGGACCGGATCAGGGTGATCGCCACCGACATGGGCGGCGGATTTGGCATGAAGAACTTCCCCCATCCGGAGTACGGCCTCGTGCTATGGGCATCGCGCCGCGTGGGGCGTCCTGTGCGCTGGGTAGAGGATCGTAGCGAGGCGTTCCTGGCGGATAATCAGGCCCGTGACCAGGTGACGTCCGCCGCACTGGCGTTTGACGAGAATCACCGCACCGTGGCGCTCCGTGTCGAAACGATTGCCAACTTCGGCGCCTACGTCGGCTCGCGCATGCCCTCATTGCCGACTACCGAGAACGCGGCGTCAGCCACCGGAGCCTATGCCATTCCGGCCGCCGTCAGTGCCGTCAAATGCGTCTACACCAACACCATGACCATTGGATCCTATCGTGGGGTTGGGCGTTCGGAAGCCATTTATGTGATCGAACGCCTCATGGACATCGCCGCGTGTGAGCTGGGTCTCGACTCTGCCGACCTGCGCCGGCGCAACATGGTGTCCGCTGATGCCATGCCTTACACGACACCGCTCGGCTGGACGTTCGATTCGGGTGACTTCGCGCGCAACCTGGATGACGCGCGGGCGGCGGCGGACGTGGCTGGTTTCGCGGCACGCCGCTCGCAATCCGAGGTACATGGTAAATTGCGGGGGCTCGGCATCGGCTACTACATCGAAAATTCGTCGGGACCGGACGAGGAAGGAGCCGATATCCGTTTTGAAGAAGATTCGTCGGTGACCATCCTCGTCGGTACATTCTCCAATGGTCAGGGACTCGAGACCACATTCCGCCAACTCGTGTCCAATAGTCTCGGTGTGGCTTTCGACCGCATTCACTTCGTCCAAGGGGACACGGATCAGGTGGCTTTCGGCGGTGGCCACGGTGGATCACGCTCGACCGAATTGGGTGGCTCGGCACTCCATCACGCGGCTGACCGCGTGATTGAAAAGGGCCGGCTGGTGGCTTCGCGGGCCCTCGAAGTCGCCGAGGCGGATCTCGAATTTGTCCGTGGCTGTTTTGTCGTGGCAGGCACGGACCGAAGCCTCGACCTCATTGAAGCCGCGGCGATAGCGCGTGATCCGGCGCGTCGGCCCGATGAGCTCGACGAAAGCCTGGACACCCACCAGCAATACGTCCGCCAGGACGCGTCCTGGCCCAACGGCTGCCATATCTGCGAAGTGGAGATCGACCCGGGTACCGGTTTTGTCGATGTCATGCGCTATACCGTCGTGGACGACTACGGGACGATCATCAATCCGATGATCGTGACCGGTATGGTCCATGGCGGCGTGGCCCAGGGAATCGGGCAGGCATTGTACGAGGATCTGGTTATCGATCACCAGACCGGCCAGGTGACCAGCGGCTCGTTCATGGATTACGCCGTGGCCAAGGCCGACAGTCTTTGTGACATCGCAGTGACGTTTAACGAAATACTCTGCCGGACGAATCCGTTGGGCATAAAGGGTTGCGGTGAGGCGGGCACAGTCGGCGCCCATCCGGCTGCCATGAACGCAGTGATCGATGCACTGTCGCATTATGGAGTCACGCATCTGGAATGTCCCGCCACCCCGCAACGCGTGTGGCAAGCCATTCATAAGCCCCACGCATGACAGCCTTAACCGCGGTGTCCGCCGAGGAATTGGATCCCGTCACGCTGGCGCTCATCCAGAATCGCTTCGATGATATCTCCCGGCACATGGGCTGGGTGATGATGCGCACGGCGCGCAGTCCCTTCTTCAGCGATTGCCACGACTTCGCCTGCTTCCTGACGGACGCCCGGGCCGAGTTGATTTCACAGTCCGACGGCATCCCCATCCAGGCTGGATGTGGTGGGTTCATCGTTGAGGCTGTGCTGGAGTCGTTTCCAGGCGAGATTGAAGACGGTGATGTTTTCCTCGCCAACGATCCTTATGAAGCCGGTGGCAATCACCTTCCCGACTGGGTCGCCATGCGGCCCGTCTTTGTCGAAGGAGAGTTGATCGCTTTCAGCTGCAATCGGGCCCATCAATCCGATATCGGCGGCGGATCGGCAGGCTCTTACTTCGCCGAGGCAACGGAGATCTGGCACGAAGGCATTCGCTTGCCGCCACTCAAATTGGTACGCGCCGGTGAGCTGCAGGACGATGTCTGGAACTTTCTCCTGCTCAACACCCGGACACCGCGCCTGCTCGACGGAGACCTGCGTGCCATGCTGGGCTCGACCCAGATCGGCGCGGAACGCGTTGCCTCCCTTGTCCAGGAATACGGCGTGGCGGCTGGCAAGCGTTATATCGGTGCGCTCCTCGATTATGGTGAGCGCATGTTCCGGAGTGCCATCCTTGATCTTCCAGACGGACGCTACGAAGCCGAGGAATTGAGCCATAACGATTGCTTCGAGGACATCGAGATTCCCATCCGGATGGCGATGACCATCGAAGGTGATCATGTAACGGCCGACTTCACCGGCACGCATCCGCAGGTGCGTGGCTTCAAGAACAGTTCCCTCGTCACCACCCACGCTTGCGTCTATCTCGGGCTGTTCTCGTTCCTTGATCCGTCGCTGCCCAAGAACGGTGGTGCTTTCCGCGCCGTAACCCTGATTGCGCCGAAGGGGTCCGTCGTCAATCCGCGGCCTCCGGCACCGATGACCCAGAGCACGCAATCGGTTGCCCACGAAATCGTCCACGTGACGTGGAAGGCGCTGGCTCAGGCCGACCCGGCGAATGCCTGCGCCGGCTGGGGGAAAGGCATTCACGGCGTGACGGCTGGGCGCATCGGCACCGATGATCCTTACGTGATGATCCACTGGTGCACGATGCCGGGCGCCGGTGCCGTTGATGGCCGTGACGGATTTGATCAACTCGGCCATGTCATTACGCTGGGCGGACTGCTTCTGCACAATGTCGAATCCTATGAGCAACGATATCCCATGCAGTTCCAGCGCCAGGAATACCGGTGCGATACCGGCGGACCCGGCGAATTTCGTGGCGGCACCGGCATCAATTACGACGTCGCTGTCGAGGAGGAAGGCGTCTATTCGTTTCGGGGCGAGGGTCTCGTCTATCCCTCGGGCTTCGGAGTCAACGGCGGCGGCACGGGCCGCGAAGCGGAAATGGAAATTGTTCCCGCCGGTGGTCTGTCGGAAGTGACCCCGCCTTACGGCAACCGCACCTGCGGCCCGGCACGCCTCATCGCGCGCTCATCCGGCGGTGGCGGTTGGGGGGATCCCCTGAAGCGTGATCCCGTTAGGGTATTGCGCGACTCCCGATGCGGTTTCATCACCCGCGAAGGTGCTCGCCGAGATTATGGTGTCATGCTGAGCGAGGACGGAAAGGCGGTAGACGAAGAGGCAACGGAGAAAGAGCGGGCGGGCCGGCAATGAATTCAGCGCTGTAAATCATCCCTATAAAATGAGCATAGATCCGCCGACGAAGCCCCCATCATCACACTGAGAATCCTGTAGGCGATGTCTTCACGGGAAAGCTTTCGCTTGGTGATCCAGAGTGTCGCAACCAGGGCTGCGGCGAGTATGCCGCCTTCGGCGAGGTTGTATTCGATCATCTACGTCCCCGATCTGTCGGCGAACAACTCGGCGATGATCTTGCGTGCGATGGGTATTGCTTGCTCGCGGCTCATGCCAGGCTTCAGGCGTGGGTTATAGAGGGTCTTCATGATGATTCTGTCGCCGTCCGTAAGACCTGTGCCGTGGGTGCCGGGTCCGTCGCAGAACAGGGAAGGCCGAAATTTGCAGGCATCGTTAATGGGACCGAAGGCCTGCACCAGTTCTTCGAGCATGCAGTGGCGCATGAGTTCGCCACGATTCTCTTTGCCAATTCCCGCCTGGGCGTACTGAATGACGCCCGCGTTTGTGACCTGCAAACTCGCGAAGCACGGGCTTCGGGCCAGGACGGGGACTGAAGGGTCGTTTCCCAGAGTGGCGGCAAGAAATTTGCGCAATTCACTGCGCGTGCCAAAAACGATGCGAAAATTTGACTGTTTGATTGTTCCCACTTGGTCGACCTGCAGGCCCGTAAGCGCACGCAGCACACTCATGTTGTGGCCGACGATGGCTGCTTGAAATGGGTCTGCGTTGATCACTGCGTAGCGCACCGGGCCGGTCCATTTGCGCACGATGGTGGACGGCCCATGGTGAACGAATTCCGCCGATGTCACCGTAGCCACGAACTGGGCCACCACGCGTTCGTAAGTCGCCGGCTTACCCGTCGTCAGCGCCGCGCAGCCGGAAAGAGTCAATGCGAAGAAAAGAACGGAACGAAGCATTCCATTTATGTGGGCGCGCATTCTAAGCGCCTTAAAGGCGTGCAGGATTAAGGTTCACCCCCGCATGCGGGCGCCTTTGGGATCGTAGGGTGCCGCGAGGCTTGCCTGCGCCGGAATGCGTTCACCGGCGATATCGATATCGTAGCTACCCGAATTCACGAATTCGGTGTCAACCACATCGCCGTTGTTCCTGACATAGCCCATCGCCACCATTTTGCCGACCGAATAGCCGTATCCTGCCGACGTCAGGTGACCGACGACCTCGCCATCGCGCCGCACGGGCTCTCGGACCACCGGCCAGTATTCGGTCTCGTCCATAGTGAACATGACCATCCGTTGGCGCACGCCCTCGTCACGCTGGCGCAACAGCGCATCGCGGCCGATGAACGGAACCTTCTTGTCGAAGCGAACGGCGAAACCGAGACCCGCCTCCAGCGGCGTCTCTACCGGCGTGATGTCGTGACCCCAGGCGCGGAACCCCTTTTCCATCCGCAGCGTATTCGACGCATGGGTGCCGGCATGCGTGAGCCCCAAGTCCTGTCCGGCCTCGACGATGGAATCGTAGATGGCGGCGGCACTTTCAGTCGAGATGAACAGCTCCCACCCCAACTCGCCCGCATAGGAAACGCGAAGCGCCCAGGCGATCCCGGGGCCGATCCATATCTCCTGTGCCGTTAAAAATGGGAAAGCCTCGTCCGAAATATCGTTCTCGGTGACGCGTGACAAGAGCTCCCTGGCCTTCGGCCCGTTTAACGCCAAACCTGCATAAGCGCTCGTGACATCGGCGATCGTGACTTGAAGATCATCGGCGGCATTCCGTGCGATGTGGTCGTAATCACGAAGGCCCTCGTTCGCGCCCGTAATCAACAAGAACCGGTCCTCGGCAAGCCGCGTAACCGTCAGGTCGGATTCGATCCCGCCATTGCTGTTGAGCATGGCGGTGTAGATCACCCGGCCGGAGTCACCCACGATGTCATTGGCGCAGACGGTCTGAAGCAGTTTCTCGGCGTCAGGCCCCTCGACCAGAATCTTGGCCATGGGTGTGCGCTCAAACAGCACGACCGCCTCGCGCGCGGCCTTGTGCTCGTCCGCAACGGCATCGAACCAGCCAGGCCGCTTGAAGGTCAGCGGGTCATCAATATCCTGGCCGTTGGGCGCGAACCAGTTCGGGCGCTCCCAGCCGGCGGCCTGGCCGAAACGAGCACCGGCGGTCTCGAAGCGGGAATGGAACGGTGACAGACGCAGGTTTCGCGCGTGCTTATGCTCGCGCCGCGGCAGGTTTACGTCGAACACCCAACTCGGCAGCTCCTTGGCCCGTTCCGCAACCCAGGCCGTGTTGCCGAACACGCGGGGGAAACGGCGCATGTCGAATGCGGTGATGTCGATAGGCGGTTCGCCACTGTCGATCCACTCGGCAAGCACTTTGGCCGCGCCGCCCGACTGACCGATGCCGGATGAATTCATCCCGGTCAGGGCATAGAGGCCTTTCACGTCAGGCGCGGGGCCCATGAGAAAGGCGCCGTCGGGCGTGAAGCTCTCAGGGCCCGTAAACAGCAGTTTGATACCGGCCGTCTCCAACGCCGGATAGCGGTTGATGGCGTTCGCGATGTGCGGTTCGAGGTGGTCCCAGTCTTCGGGCAGGCTGGCGAACGAGAAGTCGTCAGGGATCTGGACTTTCGACAAGGGTTTGGCGCGGGGCTCGAAGAAGCCGATGAGGAATCCGCCGACTTCCTCGCGCGAATAGATGTAGGCATCGGGATCGCGTGAGATCGGCAGCCGGTCGTTGACGCCTTCGATCACGTTCGTAATCAGATAGCTATGTTCGACAGCGTGCAAAGGCACCGAGACGCCTGCCAGCCGGCCGATATCGCGGGACCACGCCCCACCGGCCAGCACGACTGTTTCGCAGGCGATGCGTCCCTGGTCCGTCTCCACGGCCGTGATCTCGCGTGTCTGCCCTCTGCGCATCGTCTCGATCCCGGTGACGAGCGTATTCTCGAAGATCTTGACGCCACGATTTCGCGCGGATTTCGACACGGCCTGGGTGACGTCTGCCGGATTGACGCGGTAGGCCTCGGGCACGTGCAGCGCACCAAGGATATCATCGTTTCGCACGAAGGGATTGAGCTGTGCGACCTGTTCGGGCGGCACCACTTCGGCCTCGCCGCCGATCGACCTGAACAGCGCGACCTGGCGGCGGTAGTCGGTCATGCGCTCTTCGGTCTGGGCCACCGACATGGCGCCGCAATGTTTGATACCGATCTCCTGACCCGTCTCTTCGGACGCCGAGGTATAGAGCGAGACGCTGTCGCGCATGATCTGGGTCAGTTCAAGCGAGCCGCGGATGATGACGACGTCACCTGCAGCGTGCCAGGTGGTGCCTGACGAGATCGTGTTCCGTTCGATCAGGACCACGTCCTTCCACCCCAGTTCGGCGAGGCGGTGGGCGGTGGAACAACCGGCGACTCCGCCGCCGATGACAACCGCGCGGGCCTGGGTTGGAAACGCCATCGCTGTGTTCTCCTTGTTGACTATTCGGCGGCTTGAGCCGGCGGTCCGAAGTAACCGCGGCGCATGTCGTCTGCGCGGGCCTCCGGCGCGCGCTTGGCCGGGTCACCATAACCCCCGCCTCCCGGGGTACGCACGACCATGCCGTCCCCCGGTTTCAGGTAAAGACTATCGATCTTGCTCCTATGCGGCGCCTGAAAATATTCGCCGCCGGTGTGGAACACATGGTCGGCGGTCCCGCCTGACTCACCGCCGGCGAGTCCATAGGGGCCGACGTCGAAGCGATCTCCAAGGAATGTGAGATAGCTTTCACCTTCACGTAATTGCAGAGCCACTTCGACACCGAGTCCGCCGCGGTACTCACCATCACCCGCCGAATTTTCGCGTAGGCCATACTTTGTGAAGAGGAAAGGCACCGACTGTTCCGTGATCTCGATGGATCCGTTGCGCGAGCCGCCGATCGCCGGCGTGCCGTTGTTCAGCCCGTCACCATCCGGATTGCCGCCCATGCCGCCGCCGACCAAAAGCAAGCTCGCGTACTCACCGTAGGTATCGCTCGTACCGCCCAGGCAGATATTCGATCCCGTGGCGAAGAAACCCGCGGGCACGCGGCCCGGGACGGCCTGCGCCAGCGCCCCCAAAGTGGTGCTGACAATCATGTTGCAGGTTTCCGTTGTCGTACCCGATACCGACCGGGGCGGCCGGGGGTTGAGCATCGTGCCTTCGGGAATGATCCACTCGAACGGTTCGAAGCAACCCGAGTTGATGGGCACATCCCAGAACACGTGCTTGACGGCAATCATGGTGCCGGTGACCGTATTGCTGTAGGGGCTGTTGAAGGGACCGCGGCATTCCGGTGAACTGCCCGAGAGATCGAAGGTGATGTTCGTCCCCTTGACGATCATCTTGACGTCGAGCGTGAGTTCGCCTTCATCCACTCCGTCGGAATCCATGGTATCGCTGAACTGGTAGGTGCCGTCGGGGATCTCGGCGATGCGCTCCCGCATCAACGCCTCGGAACGATTCTTGAGTTCATCGACGCAGGCGAACACGGTGTCGCCGTCGAAGCGGTCGAAGAATTCGTCAAGGCGCTTCGCGCCCATGGCGAGCGAATTGAGCTGTGCCGCCATGTCGCCTCGGCGGTCGTTCGCCACGCGCATGTTGTAGAACATCACCTCGGCCAGGATCTCGTTGTAGACGCCACCGTCGTAAATCTTGACCGGCGGCATGCGGAAGCCTTCCTGATAGATGTCGGTTGCCGTGGTCGTGAAGCCGCCGAAGGTGATGCTGCCCACGTCCGGCCAATGTCCAGTATTCGCCAGCAAGGCCATAAGCTCGCCATCGCGGAAGTATGGGCGGACGAATTTTACATCCATGGTGTGCGTACCGCCCCGATAGGGATCATTCACGATGAACACGTCGCCGGGCTTCATGCTCTCCGGCGGATGATCCTTCAGCACTTCCTGAACGGTGTGCTGCATGACAATGATGAAGATCGGCAGGCCGGTGTGGCCCTGAACGATGACTTCGCCGGTTTGTGGATGGAATATGCCGCTGGCCCGATCCCAGGCGTCCGAAATCACCGGGGAGAAGGCGGATGTGGAAAGCACCGTGTCCATCTCGTCGGCGATTTGTTCGAGGGCGCCGCGAATGACGGCGAGAGTGGTAGGGTCAATATTTCTCATGATGGCCTCTGGGCGATTGCCGCGAGCGGCGAAACTTTGATGCAGTCTACCGTGATGGTGCTGTTCGTTTCTATCAACTCAATGTCCCATGTTACAGGGTCGGGCGCACGCGCTCGGCGCCGTCGAACAGAATACCTCGAACCGCTAAGCTGGCTCGCTCGTGGAAGGCCACGGCCTCGGGATCGAGATCCCGGGCAGGGCGGGGAGCAGCGGCAAAGTATCCGAACTTGTCCTCGCCGCGAACGAGGGCTGCGCTGTCCCAATCGCCCACGATCTGCTGGGTGTGGGCCGGCATATAGTGAATCGACAGGCCGATGCGCCGGTCATCTGTGAGGTTGGGAGTGGACGCATGGGCCAGCCGCACGTTATGGAGTGAAATCTGCCCCGATTTGAGCGGCATCGTGATGGCCTTATCCTCGTCGACGCCCTCGACGATGCTTTGTCCCCGGGTCAGCATGTTTTCGGCATCGTATTCGTCGGAATGCGGCATGGGTTCACCCAAGTGCGTGCCCGGCAGGATCCGCATACAGCCGGCTTCTACCGACGCCGGAGAAAGCGCCACCCACGCGCTGACCAGTTCGTTGTTGTCGAGACCCCAATAATTGGCGTCCTGATGCCACGAGATGAAGGCGCCGCTGCGCGGCTCCTTGATCCAGAACAGGGTGTTCCAGCACAGGATGTCGGGGCCGATCAGGTCTTCTACGGCATCCAGAATCGTGGGATTCCGCATGAGCTCATCGACCCAAGTAAACAAGAGATGTGATTTGTTGCGCTGCGGACCCAGGAGAGGATGGCCCTGCGCGGTTTCGAACGTCTCGAGCATAGCCCGGTACTCGGCAACTTGCCCATCATCGAGCACGTCGATGGGGAAGTAATACCCCTCACGCCGATATTGCGCGATTGCTTCTTCGCTCAGCCGTTTAGATTTTGCCGTTGTCACGTCAACAGACCACAAACACTCCTCCCACCTTGCAGGGGCGAGGTTGGGAGGGGGGTGTTTTTCTTTTTCCCCATGTCGTGCCTAAGCCCAATCTACTCCGCTGCCGCGGACTCTAGCGCCAAATACCCCCGCCGCTCGTCCGCTTCGTGAGCGTCCGACGTGCGCTTAGCCGGATCGCCGTAACCGCCGCCACCGGGGGTGCGGGCAATCATGCCATCCCCTGGCTTTAGGTAGAGCAAATCGAGCTTGGTCTTATGCGGAGCTTGGAAGGCCTTGCCGTCGGTGTGGAATTCGTGATCGGCAGTACCGCCGGTGTCACCGCCTGCAAGTCCGTAGGCGCCTCTGTGGCCACGATCGCCGAGAAAGGTGAGATAGGCCTCTCCCTCTCGAAGCTGCAGCGCCGTCTCGACTCCCAAACCACCGCGAAATTCACCATCGCCCGCGGATCCTTCACGCAACCCGTACTGCGTGAACAGGAAGGGCACGGTTTGTTCGGAAATTTCGATAGAGCCGTTGCGTGAGCCACCGATTGCCGGGTTGCCATTGTTGAGTCCGTCACCGTCCGGGTTGCCACCCATGCCGCCACCCAGGAACACCAGCATCGCGTACTCGCCGTAGTTGGGACTGCTGCCACCCAGGCAGATGACCGATCCTGTCGAAAATGTCCCCGCCGGAACCTGACCCGGAAGCGCCTGGGCGAGCGCGCCCATCGTAGTGCCGACGATAAAGGCACAGGTTTCCGTGGTGGTCCCGGAGACCGGCCGTGGCGGTCGCGGATTCAGCATCGAGCCTTCCGGTATGATCCACGTGAACGGCTCGAAGCAGCCCGAGTTGATGGGGACGTCCCAGAACACGTGCTTCACGGCGATCATGGTGCCCGTGACTGTGTTGCTGTAGGGGCTGTTGAACGGGCCCCGGAATTCGGGCGAGCTGCCCGAAAGATCGAAGGTGATGTTCGTATCTTCGACGATCATTTTGACGTCGATCTTCAATCGCCCTTCGTCGACGCCATCCGAGTCCATGTAATCGCTGAACTGGTAGGTGCCGTCCGGAATCCCGGCGATGTGCTCGCGCATCAGTTTTTCGGAACGGTCTTTCAGTTCGTCGATACAGGCGAAGACGGTATCGTCATCGAAGCGGTCGAAGAATTCGTCAAGGCGCCGCGCCCCCATTTCGAGGGAATTGAGCTGAGCCGCCATGTCACCGCGCCGGTCAGGGGGGACACGCATGTTGTAGATCATCACATCAGAGAGGATCTGGTTGAACACGCCACCGTCGTAGATCTTCACGGGCGGCAGCCGGAATCCTTCCTGAACGATATCGGTGGCCGTCGTGGTGAAGCCACCGGGAGTCATGCTGCCCACATCCGTCCAATGCCCCGTGTTGGCGAGCAGGAATTTCAATTCGCCGTCGCGGAAGAAGGGGCGCACGAACTTGACGTCCATGGTGTGTGTACCGCCCCGATACGGGTCGTTGACGATGAACACATCACCCGGCTTCATGGTTTCCGGCGGATGATCCTTCAGCACTTCCTGCACGGTGTGCTGCATGACAATGATGAAGATCGGTAACCCCGTCTCACCCTGCACGATCACTTCGCCGGTTTTGGGATGAAATATGCCGCTGGCCCGGTCCCAGGCATCGGAGATCACCGGGGAGATCGCGGTCGTCGAGAGGACGGTGTCCATCTCGCCGGCAATCTGCTCGGGCGCGCCGCGGATCACCGCGAGTGTCGTCAGATCTATGTTGCGCATGGCTACCTCTAAGTGTTCGCCACGATCAGCAGGTTGCCCGTGGCATGTACCGTCGCCGAGAATCCCGGTTCGATCAACGTCGTCGAATCGGATTGCGTCAACAGTGCCGGGCCGTCGACTTTGAATCCCGCGGGAAGTTCGGCGCGCCGGTACTTCACCGCGTCGATCCAGGCGCCACTGAAATAGGCGCGGGTCGATCCGGCAGCCGGCGCCTCGCTCGTTGGTGCTGATGTGAGTTCGGCGACGGATGGCACGTCTTCGGTGCTGGCAACCGTGACGCGCGTGCTGATGATCTTGACTTTCGCATGGGGCAGCAGGTTTGCAAATCGCTCGTGATAGGCGGCATCGAAGGCCTTCGTGATCGAGTCCTTCGTCAGCGGCTCGCCCTCCGCGAAAGTGACCTGAATGACGTAGGCCTGACCGGCGTAGCACATGTCCGCGCCAAGAATTCCGGTGATCTGGTCTGGGGCGACTCCTTCTGCCTCCAGCAGGGTTCGTCCTTTCTGCACTTCGTCCGCGTAGATTTTTTCGAGGGCGCTGGGATCGAGCGTGCTGAGCGTGACGTTGACGGTCCGCAAGAAATCGTGACGCAGGCGCCCCAGCACACACCCGAGGGCGGACGTGAGGCCGGGATAGGTTGGAATGATGGCGGAGCGGAAGCCAACTTCCCGCGTGATGCGGTTGACATGTACGGGACCCGCGCCGCCGAACGCGATCACCGAGAATTCGCGGGGATCGAGGCCCTTGGCGAGGAGGTTGCGCCGGACGTGGCCGGCCATCTTGGACCCTGTGACCGTAAGAATAGCCTCGGCGGCATCCTCGACACCCAAGCCAAGCGGTCCCGCGATGCGCTCTTGGATGGCGTTGCGGGCGAGCTCGACATCCATGCCGACACCTTCATCCCGGCCGATGGCCTCGTCCGGATCGAGATAACCGAGCACCAAGCTCGCATCCGTGACTGTGGGTTCAGTGCCGCCCCGTCCGGCACAAGCCGGTCCGGGGTCGGCGCCCGCGCTTTGCGGTCCGACCTCGATGATCCCCGAGGAATCGATTCGGGCGATGCTGCCGCCGCCGGCGCCAATGGCATCGACGTCGAGCATGGGCAGGCTCAGCGGAATACGGAAATCCAGATACTTCTCGTTGGCGATCACGGGTTGCCCGCCACGAATGATGCAGGCATCGAAGCTCGTGCCGCCCATGTCGCAGCACACGACGTCACCGATCCCGACGTCGGCGGCAATCGCGGCACCTGCCGTAACGCCTGCGGCAGGACCCGACAGGATGGTGTTGGAGGCGAGCCGGGCGGCGACCGACGAGGTCATGACTCCGCCGTTCAGTTGTACGACCAGGAAGTCCTTGTCATAGCCGCCTTCGTTGAGGCGTTCGCTGAGACGCGTGAGATATCGGGAGATGAGAGGCTGAACGTAGCCACTGACCGTCGCTGTACTCGTTCGTTCGAACTCGCGGACGATCGGCAGGACTTCGGAACTCAGCACGACAAAATCGTTTGGCCAGACTTCCCGGGCGGCTTTCCCCGCCGCCTCCTCGTTGGTTGTATTGGCATAGGAATGCATGAAGGAGATGACCAGAGCCTCGCAGCCATCGTCGGCGAGAGCCTTGGCCACGGCGCGCACCTCGTCAGGATCGAGCTCCGTCAGGATGTCGCCCTGGGCGGTCACGCGTTCGTCCACCTCGCGCCGGTCGGGACGGTCGATGAGTGGCTGGAAATCTCCGAACAATCCGTACATCTGACGGCGATCGCGGCGACCCATCTCGAGGACATCCCGGAATCCCTTGGTGGTGATGAGTCCGCAGCGGGCGCCCTTGCGCTCGATCACGGCGTTCGTCGCCACCGTTGTGCCGTGGATAAGTAGGTCGACGTCTTTGAGAGGAACACCAAGGTTGTCGATCCCGTGCATCAATCCGTCGGCCTGGTTGGCTGGCGTCGAAGGCACTTTGGCGACGCGTAGTTCGTTTGTCTCCGTGTCCACGAAGACGAGATCCGTGTTGGTGCCGCCGACGTCGACGCCGATTAGGTGCGCCATATGAAAATCCTCGTGAAGGCGAGAGAAGAACTTGGAAGAGGCGGAATCATTAACATATGCATTGAGGCCGCGCGAACCTGTCACCCACGGAGCCAGATAAGGTTTTCCAGGGTTAAGCTTCGTAAGTTCAGATTCGTTGTCCTGAACTCGGAGCGTCGTTTAGATTTTGAAGACGCGGCAGGCATCGTGCCCGAAATCACAATGCGACAGCGCGTCATTTTCACGACGCGGCTGCCGGTCTACCACTGACGGGAGCTCGGAGAAACGCGAGATGACCTACGAGACAATCCGGGTCAATCCCCTGACTCCCCGCATCGGCGCTGAGATCGAGGGGATCGACCTGTCGCGGCCACTGGGCAATCAGACTTTTGCAGAAGTCCGCGATGCCCTCATGGAACACCAGGTCATCTTCTTCCGCGACCAGGACATGAACGTGGAGCAGCACAAGGCGTTCGCCTGCCTGTTCGGCGAATTGCACATCCATCCGATCCTGGGAGCCGGTGACTCGGGACATCCGGAACTGTTGATCCTTCGTGCTGGCGAGACGACCAAATATGCGGCGGGGAGCGTCGGCTGGCATTCTGATGTTTCGGCCGACGTGGAACCGCCCATGGGCAGCATTCTCCATCTGACCGAGGTTCCGAGCACCGGCGGAGATACCTTGTTTGCCAGTATGTATGCGGCCTACGAGGAATTGTCCGGCACCCTGCAGCGGTTTCTTGGGGAACTCACCGCCGTGCACGCGTCGGAGCAAGTCTACGATGGTCGTCAGGAACAACGCCGGCAGCTTCGCGGCGACGCGCTGCCTACGGCCGAGCATCCCGTCATCCGGACTCACCCGGTTACCGGGCGAAAGGCATTATTCGTGAATGAGGTTTTCACCACCCATATCAAGGACATGAACCCGGCGGAGAGCAAAGCCATCCTGGAGATGCTCTACGCCCACATCCGCAAGCCCGACTATCAGTGCCGGTTCAAGTGGCGCCCCAACTCGGTCGCCTTTTGGGACAATCGCTGCGCCCAGCACTTCGCCATGTTCGATTACTATCCCGAGGTGCGTCACGGCTATCGGTTCACCGTTAAGGGCGACCGGCCGGTCTGACGCGGAACATCAACTGTGGTCCGCGCCGAGTTGGCCCGAATAGGAATATTGGAAGGAGAACGGAAAGTGTCGGAAGCTGACGTGAACACCTACGATGTTCCGGAATTCGTCGAGGACATGCGCCGGATTGCACGCGAGGAGACCGACGAGCGCAAAATCGTCAAGCAGTTGGAGCCTCACATCCTGAAGCTCGCTAAGACGATCTCCACGACCCCAGGATGGATCAAGGATGCGCACTACGAATGCGACCCGAAGCAGGGCTTCGGCCTGCATCTGTTGCATGAGGAAGAAGACCACAGCCTGCCGGTGTTCCTTTTCTCCTGGCTACCGGGCCGGGGGACGCCGGCACACAATCACAAGACCTGGGGCGTGGTCGCGGGGATCGACGGTGAAGAAAGCGAGATCTTGTGGGAACGTCTCGATGATGGCTCGAAGTCCGGCTATGCAGACCTCAAGCGCGTCGGTGATCGCAAATTGACGGTCGATACGTTGTCATCCTTCCTCGGGGACGACATCCACACCGTCCGCAATGATGGCGAGCGCACCACCCTGTCGCTTCATGCCTATGGCATGCACATCAATTACACGGGCCGGACGCGTTTCGATCCCGAGGCTAAGACTTCGGCGGACTATGTCGTGGTCGTGAAGGACTGAACGACCAGAGAAACGTCACCAAAGAAACGCCATCAAGGAAACGCCAAATGGCCTACGAGACCATACGGGTCGACCCCGTAACACCCCGCATCGGCGCTGAAATCGACGGTATCGACCTGTCGCAACCGTTGGGCAATCAGACTTTCAAGGAAGTCCACGACGCCCTCATGGAACACCAGGTCATCTTCTTTCGTGACCAGGACATGACGGTGGAGCAGCACAAGGCATTTGCCTGCCTGTTCGGTGAATTGCACATCCATCCGGTCTTTGGAGAGGGGGATGCGGGTCATCCGGAGCTCTTGATCTTCCACGCCGACGAGAACACGAAAAACCCGGCGGGGACCTTCGGTTGGCATTCAGACGTTTCCGCAGACGTCGAGCCACCGATGGGCAGCATTCTACGCTTGACTGAGGTCCCGAGCACTGGTGGCGACACTCTGTTTGCCAGCATGTACGCAGCTTATGAAGACCTATCTGAGATCATGCAGCGATTTCTTTCGGATCTGACTGCCGTGCACGGATCGGACCATGTTTATGAAGGCCGTGAGGAGCAAGGCAGGCAATTCAGGGACGCCGCGAATCCAGCTGCCGAGCATCCGATCGTCCGTACCCATCCGGTGACCGGGCGCAAGGCGCTGTTTGTGAATGAGAGATTCACAACTCACATCAAGGGTTTGGAGCCATCTGAGAGCAAAGCCATCCTCGACATGCTCTTCGCGTATATTCGCAAGCCGATCTACCATTGCCGCTTTAAGTGGCGCCGCAACTCGATTGCCTTCTGGGACAATCGCTGTGCTCAGCACTTCGCTATGTTCGACTATCATCCCGAGGTGCGTCACGGCTATCGCTTCACGGTCAAAGGCGATCGGCCGGTCTGACATTGTGCTTTGAGCAGTCTGACGTGGAGCTTTTAATGATTATTCGCTCCGAACTGGACCTCGAATAGAACAGGCGACCGCGATTCAGACGATTGTGGTGCCGTCCTTCACCAAATCCTCGATCTCGCCGTCGGTCAGGCCGGCGTCCTTGAGTATTTCGGCCGTGTGTTCTCCAAGGTGTGGCGGCGGCTGTCGAACGTCGCCGGGTGTCTCGGAGAAATCCGTCGCAATACCCGGCATTCGCAGGCTGCCTTCGCTGGGATGCTCCATCATGTGCCAAAAACCGGTGGCGGCCAGATGTGGGTCTTCGGCCAGATCGTCCAGCGTATTGACCACCATCACGGGGATTTGGGCCTCGTCCAGGGCCTCGATCCACTCGCCGGTGGTGCGCGTGGCAATGATCTTGGCGAGCTCGCCATAGAGCTCCTCGATATGCACTACCCGCTCGCTCAGGGTGCTGAAGCGGGGATCCTGTAGTAACTCTTCGCGGCCGACCAGTCGGAAGAATGCCTCCCACTGCCGGTCGGAATAGGGCAGCGCCGCCACGTACCCGTCTTTCGTTTTGTATGGGCGCCGGCCTTTGGACAGGGCGCGCTGGTAACCCGCCTTGCCCAACGGCGGCTCGAAAGTCATGCCCATCCAATGCTCGGGCAACAGGAAGTTGACCATGGTTTCGAACATCGGCACCTCGATGTTCTGTCCGACATCCGTTTTTTCGCGGTGGAACAGGGCCATGGACACTGCGCTCGCTGCTGCCATGCCGACGATCTTGTCGCACACGGCATTGGCGACGTAGGCCGGTTGCTCGCCGATGGCCCCTTGCAGCATGGCGAGACCCGAGGCTGCCTGGATCATGTCGTCATACGCCGGTTTGTGGCCGTAAGGCCCAGTCTCCTTGTAACCGTAGGCGCCGCAATAAATGAGGCGGGGATTGATGGCACGCAGGTCCTCATACGCCAGTCCCAGGCTACGGACCCCACGCGGGCGCATGTTGTGGAAGAACACGTCCGCCGTCGCCACGAGCTTGAGCATGGCGGCATGGCCTTTCTCGGCCTTGAGATCGAGGATCAGGCTGCGCTTGTTGCGGTTGCTGTTGAGGAACACGGCTCCCATGCCGTCGGATCTCTTGGGCCCCAGGCCACGCATGGGATCACCGCCCGGTGACTCGACCTTGATGACATCGGCGCCCATGTCGCCCAGGATTTGGGTGGCGAAAGGCCCCAGCAGAACTGTGGTGAGGTCGATGACCCGAACGCCTTCGAGTGGTCCGCTCATAATTCGCCGCCCCGTCTATCCGGTCCAACGCTGGTTGAAACGCCGCCCGACCATGGCGCTCGCGATATTGATCTTCTGGATGTCGATGGTGCCGCCGGCGATGCCCCAGCCCCAAGCATCACGGAAGCGCTGCTCCATCGGGAACTCCTTCGAATAACCGTAGGCCCCGAACAGCTGGAGAGCGGTGCCGCAGACTTCACGGGTGATCTCGTTGGAGAAACACTTGGCGACCGATGATTCGAAGACACTCGGCAACCCCTGGCTCGAATTCGCGACGGCCCGGTAGATCAACAGCCGTGAGGCCTCTACGCGCATGGCCATCTCGGCGAGCTTCATCTGCACGGCCTGGAATTCGATGATGGATTTGCCGAACTGCTTGCGCTCCTCGACGTATTCGAGGGCTGCTTCCAATGCACCCGCGGCAAGGCCGAGGGACATCGTCGAATTGCCGCAGCGTTCGAGGTCGAAGGCCTCCATGAGTTGGCGGAATCCGCCGGCCGGGACGATCTGGTTCTCGATCGGCAGCTCGACGCCGTCGAAGAAAATGTCCGCCGAGGGTACGCCGCGAAAGCCCATGAGCTGCTCGCGCTTGCCGAAGGTCATGCCCGGCGTGCCGTTTTCCACATAGACGGCGCCCACGCCCTTGGACCCGGGGTCGTCACTCATGCGGCAATAGACGACGTAGCCGTCCGAGTGTCCGCCACCCGAGCACCAGCGTTTCTGGCCGTTGAGGATGATCTTGTCGCCGCGCACTTCGGCGCGCGTCGTGAGGTCGGTTAGCGCTGAGCCCGCATGCGGTTCCGACATCGAGACGGCGACCATCACGTCACCGGCGCACACCGGTGGCAGCACACGTTGCCGCAGCTCTTCGTTGGCGAAATGCTCGATCGCCTTCACGGGGCCGACGCAGCTTTCGAAAATCGGAAAGGCGAGTGCCGTCGAGATCTGGGCGAACTCCTCGATGACGAGAATCGCTTCGAAATTGCCGAGTCCGACGCCGCCGTATTTCTCCGCGACGTTGATCCCGAGGAAGCCCATTTCCGCCATGCGTTTGCGCACGTCCGTTGGTACGGCGGTGTCGTTCTCTTCCATTTCGCGGGCCACGTCGACGAGCTGCTCGCGAACGAAGCGGCGCGCGGTGTCCTGGAGAGCGCGCTGCTCGTCGCTCAGGCTGAAGTCCATGAAGGTCTCCTCGGTAATCGATTCGGTCTAGGGCGCGCCAAATTTAGGGAAGCGCCCCACCTGCGGCAACCGGCCCCTGATGTGGCCAGCGCCCCACACATAACAGATCGGTATATCGCGCGCGGCGGAACGCTCCGCTAAGATAACGCGCCACAATTCAATCTAAGATCTTGGGAGGATCGCAATGGTACAGGTCGGTTACATCGGGCTCGGCGTCATGGGAACGCCCATGTCGAGTAATTTGCTGCGCAAAGGCTTCAAGGTGACGGTGTACGATATCGACCAGTCCAAAGTGCCACCGCTCCTCGAGCTGGGCGCTACCGCCGCAGGCAGCATCGCCGAGGTCTCCGAGACGAGCGATATCGTGATCACGATGCTCCCGGATTCACCACACGTCGAAGAAGTTGTCTCGGGTACCGGCGGCCTCGTCGAGAGCGGCCATCCGGACATGATCGTCATGGATACGAGCACGATATATCCGGGTGTCACGGATAAGCTGGCCGAGGCCGTTAAGGCGGCGGGCATGACGTTCGTCGATGCCGCCGTGGGTCGCCTGCCGCCGCAGGCCATTGCCGGGACATCGATGTTCATGGTCGGCGGAGAAGCCGGGGATGTGGAGCGCGTCCGCCCGCTGCTGGAGGCGATGGGAGATACCATCGTCCATTGCGGGCCCGTCGGTTCGGGCATTCGCTGCAAGCTCGTGAATAACTTTCTCACCATGGTCACCGCCAAGGCCAATGCCGAAGCACTGGCCATGGCGACCAAGGCGGGGCTGCCGTTTGATACCGTCTGGCAGGTCTTGACGGGGACCACCGCGACCAACGGTTGCCTTACGACGGGTTGGGTGCCGAAGGGATTTTCCGGCGATATTGAGCCAGGCTTCGCCATGCCTCTCGCACGCAAGGACCTGGCTCTGGGTATCCGCATGGCCGACGAGGTCGGCGTGGACACACCGCTCGCCGATCTGGCGCTGACCCATTACGACGCGCTGTTGGACTCCAAATTCGGAAACAAGGATTTCTCGGCAATCGTCAACGCAGCCTGCGAGGAAGCCGGCGTCGACTCACCAACCCTCACCAAATCCTGATTGGGGTCGGACCTCAGGTCCGACCCCAATTCGATAAATCTTAGTCGGCGACGGAGCAGGAGCCGCCGCCGAGGACGCAGAATTTGGCGCAGTGGGGATGGTTCAGCGCGACGTCGCCGGTGGCGTCGGCCAACGTCTCGCCCATCTCGAAGCGGGTGTCATAGGGCAGCAGCGTGCAGGGTAGGACCACCGGTTTGTCCGCACCCTTGCGCTTGACCACCATCCGCGACGTCGCGCACATCACCTCGTTTGGGTCGACGTCGAGGAGGCCCCAGCAGGCGGTGGTGATCTCGGGCACGTCGATGGTCTCGTCCATCTCCGGGAACAGAACCAAATCGCTGTGATCCTGGGCATTGATGTGGATGTCTTCGGCGGCGAACAGCTTCGCGTACCCCGCCCGCAGGTTGTCTTCAGATTCGGCCCACAGTGTCCGGCCGGCGACATTGATATGAAACCGGTGCGCCGACAGCCATTTGAGGCCCGGCAGCGTGTGCACCCAACTATGTGCGCCGCGCTCCAGTTCGTGCAGGGCCGGCGTATAATGATCGAGCGAGATTCGGGTTTTCAGTCGGCGCCCGTACGTTTCGTGCAACCTCAAAAGATCGTCTTGGAGCTTCATCATCGGCCGCATACCGTTGGTCAATACCAACACGTCGAAACCGTACGACAGGCAAGCCTCGATGCTGTCGATGATTTCGGGATTCATGAACGGCTCGCCGCCGGTGAAACCGATTTCGCGGGTCTCCCAGCCATCCCGGCGTATCTCATCGAGGTATGCCCGAACCTCGGCGGCAGTAATGTAGACGAGGCGGTCGTTCGTGGGACTCGACTCGATGTAACAGTTGATACAGGTGAGATTGCAGAGCGTGCCGGTGTTGAACCACAGCGTCTCCAGTTCCTTGAGCGCGACCGTCGCCCGCACCGACCCGTCGGCCGTAACGTCGGGGTCGTGGAACTTGGCCGGATCAAGGCACGGAGCTTCTTTTTCCGCAGAATCAATCGACATGAACTCTCCAATCCGGGCGCCGGCGTTTGTAGCGCACCAGAATTTAGCGCACCGACATGTCCGGCCGCGCGGACGATATCTCAAATTCCCCTGCCTGGCACCCTTGGTCCGGCTTTCGAACAAGACAGATACGTGACGTGACGAGGCATTGCCCATCACATTTCCGTCAGACTCACATCACCTGTGCGATCCCCTTCCCGACAACGATGATCGACACGGTCAGCAGGAACGCCCGGAATACCCGGTCGAAGTGTTCGCCAGGAAGGAACCGGAAGAACTTGGCGCCCATCCAGCCGCCCACGAAAACGACGGGGGCGAGAACCAAGGTCTCGGCGATCAGCTGGGGCGAGATCAGGCCGGCGAAGATCGCGGCGGTGATGCGGCCGATGATCGTCACGGTGCTGAGGGTGAACCCGGTGGCCCTCAATTTCTCGGCGGTGGGACAAGCTTGGCGCAGGTAGGCGGCCAGGAGGTACATGGCGCCCGCGCCGACCGAGCCGGCGATGCATCCGGCCACCGTGGCAAGTGCCCCGCTGATCCAGCGCGAGCGGATATTTACACGCTGGGCGAACTTGTTCATCACGTCGGTGAAACTGATCGCGACGATGCCCGATATGATGATTCCGAGGACCAGGGTCAGCCAGGCCGAACTCAATTCGCGGAAGACCCACACACCGCCTAACACGCCCGGGATGAGGAATATGAGGATAACCTTGGCGACCCCCCAATCCGCATACCGTATGCCGTGCCAAATGAACTGGGAGTGGCTCACGCTCGAGGACATCAGAAGCAGCAGCACCGCATGGTGCGGGGGGAGGATGAAGGAGGCCAGCAAAATCGCGGGCACCCCTGATCCGAAGCCGAAGGCGCCGCGAACGAAGAACGAGCCGAAATAGATCAGGCCGATCGTCGCGATCTCCGCCCGGGAGATTTCGGCGAATGGCGTTGTTCCAGGAGAGAGAAATTCAAACACGAATGCGATGTGCCTCGTCGATTTGCCGGGTTAGGCGCGGTGCCGCAATATAGCAGGGTCGTCCTGGCAGGCATGTCATGAGGCGGCGCTGAACATGGGGAGGGTCCTGGATATGGCCATCGGCGGATTAACGGACACCGGCCCGCAGGAAGACCCATTCACGCTTCGGCCGGCTGTCGCGGGCACCCGTCACATGGCCGTGGCGGGCCACTATCTGGCGGCTCATGCGGCTTTCGAGGTGCTGGAGGCGGGTGGCAATGCGATCGATGCCGGCTGTGCCGGTGGTATCGCACTTGGCGTCCTGCAAAGCGAGCTCGTCAATGTGGCGGGGGTTGCGCCAATCATCATCTACCTTGCCAAGTCGCAGGAGGTAATCACGATCAGCGGCCTCGGGACCTGGCCCGCCGCAACCGACCCCGAGCTGTTTCGCCGCGAGCACGACGGACATATCCCGGAAGGAATTCTGAGGACCGTCGTCCCGGCCGCGCCTGATGCCTGGATAACCGCGCTCGAACGCTACGGAACGATGAGTTTCTCGGACGTTGCTGCCGCCGCCATCCGCTTCGCGTCTGAAGGCTTCGTCATGTATCCGTTGATGTCGAACCTGATCCGCGCCAAGGAGGAGAATTACCGGCGTTGGGACGCAAATGTCGCCATCTACTTGCCTGGCGGAAAGCCGCCCGAGGTTGGCGACCTGTTCGTGCAGAGCGATCTCGGCCGGACGCTGCAGTATATGGCGGATGAAGAGACCGCGGCGGCCGGCAAGGGCCGTGATGCGGGCCTGCAGGCGGCACGGGATGCCTTCTACAAAGGCGACATCGCCGCCGCGATCGTCAAATACCACGAGGAGAACGGCGGCTGGATGAGCGCCGCCGATCTCGCGGACTTCAAGGTCGGTATCGAGCCGCCCGTCTCGGTCGATTACAAGGGAACGCGCGTCTACGCCTGCGGACCCTGGTGCCAGGGTCCGGCGCTGCCTCAGGCGCTGCGTCTCCTCGATGGCTTCGATCTCGGCGCGATGGGGCATAACTCACCGGCCTACATCCACACGCTGACCGAGGCGATCAAGCTCGCCTTCGCCGACCGGCATCACTACTACGGCGACCCCCGCTTCGTGGACGTCCCATTGGATGGCCTGCTGTCTGATGAGTACACGGAACGCCGCCGAGAATTGATCCGCCCGGATGAGGCTTGGCCCGATATGCCGCCGGGCGGCGATCCATCGACCATGGCAGCGATCGGTCCACACCATTCGGGTGGCCACATTCCGGCCGACGCCGCGCAAATGCCGGCCCTCGACACGTCTTACGTCTGTGTCACCGACCGGCACGGCAACGTGTTCTCGGCAACCCCGAGTGACGTGTCCAGCGATGCGCCGGTCGTGCCCGGCACGGGGCTGACCCCATCGTCCCGAGGCTCGCAATCATGGGCCGATCCCGGTCATGCCGCGTCGGTCGCGCCGGGCAAGCGCCCGCGGCTGACTCCGAATCCCGCTCTCGCCATCCGCGAAGGCGAATTCATGATGCCGTTTGGAACGCCTGGCGGCGATGTCCAGGTGCAGGCGATGCTGCAGTGTTTCCTGAATGTCGTTCAATGGGGGATGAACCCGCAGATGGCCATCGAGGCCCCGCGGTTTGCCACCTACAGTTTCCCCGATTCGTTTGAGCCCCACGGCAATCAGCCCGGCAAACTTAAGCTCGAAGGTCGGATCTCTGAGGCGACTGCCACTGCGCTGGAATCATATGGCCACGACGTCGACATGTGGCCCGACTGGACCTGGCGGGCCGGCTCCGTCTGCATGATCCGCAAAGATCTGGACACGGGGATCCATACGGGTGGCGCCGACGCCCGACGCCCGGCCTACGCTGTCGGCTGGTGATCCGGCATGAGTGAATATCTGCTCGGTCTTCAGTGCGGTGAATGCGATGCCGGCGAGTACAGCGACGATTTGATTGTCGATCCACTGTGCCCCCGGCACGGTGGGGCCCAGATTGCCAAGTTCGATCTCGCTCGCATGCGAAACGAGGTGGACCGCGATCGGATTTCCGCGGCACCGCGGGGAATCTGGCGCTGGTCCTGCCTGTTGCCCCTCCGCGATCCCGCCAACATCATCACATTGAACGAAGGCGACACGCCGCTGTACCACGCCCGTCGCCTGGGCGAGGAACTCGGGCTCTCGCATCTCTACATCAAGGACGACTCGGTTAATCCTACCGGATCGTTCAAGGATCGCGGTGCCAGCGCGACGCTCTCGAAATGCAAGGAGACTGGCGCTCCAGGCGTGGTCCTCGCCTCCAGCGGCAACGCGGCGACGTCGTTTGCCGCCTATGCGGCCCGCGCCGGCGTGCCGTTCTATGCCTTCATGCTCGACCAGACTTCGGACGTACATCTGCTGCAGGCGATGAGTTACGGCAACCCGGTATTTATCATCGAAGGTGACGTGACCCACGCGGGCAGGCTCGCCACGCAGGTCGCGGCGGAACGGGGTCTTTTTCACGGCGTTCAGCCCGACAACCTTTACCGCGCCGAGGGCAAGAAGACACTCGCTTACGAAATCAGCGAGCAGCTCGATTGGCAGGTTCCCGATCGTATCCTGTTGCCCACGGCCGGCGGCACGAATGCCCTGGCCCTGCACCAGGGTTACCGTGAGTTGAACGAGCTGGGCTGGGTGTCCGGCCTGCCAGCCCTCGACATCGTGCAGCCTGACGATTGCGCACCGATCGTGCGGGCCTGGGAATCGGGCACGCCGATGGAGCCGTGGGGACGGACCGACACGATCTTGACGGGGATCGATCATCCGAACCCGAAGGCCGGCGATGCGATCGTCGACATCATGCGCGAGACGGAAGCTCGGGGCTGGACGGTCAGCGACGCCGACGCGCTGGCCGCGGGACGGTTGCTCGCGGCGACGGAGGGCATCTTCGTGCAGCCTGCGTCCGCCTCCCCGCTGGGTTGTTTTATCGCCATGGGACCGGAACGGACCCGCCGGGAATTCGGCAATCAGCGCATTGTCTTGATCGCCACGGGCTCGGGCAAGAACCAGGTCGTCGAACCATTGGCGGGTGTGGGCAAGCCGCCGCGAATCGCCGCGACACTGGAGGCATTTGAAGCGGCGAACGGTTAGCGTCGAGCGCACCCGGATTCACGTGGTTAGAGAGGAGCTATGACGGATACCTTTCCGAGCCTTTTCAGTCCCCTGAAAATAGGCAGCTACACGCTCAAGAACCGGATCATGAACACCGGCCACGGCGCCCAGTTCAAGACCGGCGATGGAATTCCGACCGACCAGTATGTCGCCTATGTGCGCGAGCGCGCCAAAGGCGGCGCCGGCATCATCGTCACCGGCCATACGGTGCCCCACTACGACGGCGACCACGCCCGCGATGTCTGTAATTACGACGAGCGGATCACCGTGTTCTACAAGAAGTTTGCCGAGGCAACGCATGCCTACGACGTGCCGATGCTGGCGCAGCTCGGCCATCGCGGCCGCCGGCCGACCGAAGTGGGATACCTGCAAAACCGGATCGTATCGGCATCCGCCGTGCCGGCGCCGGACTTCTCATCCCCGCAATTCGTGCCCCATGCCATGTCGACTGCCGAGGTCGAGGAGGTGGTCGATCAATTCGAAGCCGCCGCGCAGCGTGTCGTGCGCGGTGAGATGGACGGTGTCGAATTGGCGGTCGGCGTCGATTACCTGTTCTCCAACTTCCTCAACGGGAAATCCAATCTCCGGGACGACAAGTACGGCGGCGGGTCGCTCGAAGAGCGCATGACATTCCTGAATGAAGTCATCGACGCCGTGCGCGGCGCGCTCGGGCCCGACCTTCTATTGGGGATTCGTTTTTACGACGACCTGGTGGACTACAGCCTGGGCCTCGAAGATTACAAGCGGATGGTCGGCACCATCGAGCAGGCGGGCAAGGTCGATTACTTCAATATGTGGCAGGGCGTTGTGGCGAGCCCGCGTAGCGGGCGCGAGCATTGGCCGTCCTACTATTCCAAACCCGGCCAGTTCGCTTATCTGCCGGCCGGTCTGAAGGAAGCCACATCGTTGCCCGTGGTCGGCACCGGTCGCATCGATTCACCGGCGTTGGCCGACAGCATGGTCAAGGACGGCAAGGCCGACATCATCGGCATGGCCCGGGTCCTGATCGCCGATCCACACTGGCCCAACAAGGCCCGGGAAGGGCGGGCCGACGATATTCGGACCTGTATTGCCTGCACCCAGAGCTGCGTCGGCCACGTCGATCTGGGTATGGGTGTCGGCTGTATCTACAACCCGGTGACCGGCCGCGAAATTGAATGGTCGGAGCTGCCGCCTCTGAAGACCCCGAGGAAAATCGTCGTCGTGGGTGGCGGTCCGGCCGGTTGTGAGGCCGCGCGCATCGCCGCCGAGCGCGGGTACGAGGTCGTCTTGTTCGAGAAGGGACAGCGTCTCGGCGGCCAGGTGAATCTGGTCATGCGCACACCGGCCCGCGGGATTTTCGAAGAGATCATTCTTTTCTTCGAACGTCAGTTGAGGAAACTAAACGTCGACATTCGTTTGCAGCACGAAGTGGGGGTCGAGGACGTGTTGGCGGAGGCACCCGACGCTGTGGTCATCGCCACCGGCTCGACCGCGTTTCGCCCCGAGGTGCTGGGTGCCGACCAGAAACACGTGCTGAGCGCCCGGGACGTCCTGCTCGGCAATGCCGAGATCGGGCAACGGGTCCTGGTTGTCGATACCGTGGGCCGTGCTGAAGCGTCGACAGTGGCGGAGCTTCTCGCCGATCAGGGCCGGCAGGTGGAAATCGTCACCGGGCTTGAATGGGTCGGACGTCACATGCCCGGCCCAGCCTGGCACAACCTGACCGAACAATTGCTGAAAAAGAAAGTCAGGCTCACGCCGTTCACCGGTGTCTGGGAAGTGCTGGAGGATTCGGTCGACGTCTACAACGTCGTCTCCTGGGAGCCCCGGACCATCGAGGACATCGATACCGTAGTCCTGGCCGCCGGTGGCCAGGCCGACGACACGCTCTACCGCGAACTCAAGGAGCGACTCCCCGAAGTCCACGCCATCGGCGACTGTCTGCAACCCCGCGACATCGAACTCGCCGTCGTCGACGGCCACCGCGTGGCGCGCGAACTATAGTTGTGGTCACGGTTGACAAAAATACAAACCACCTCCTCCTAACCTCCCCCATCAAGGGGGAGGAACTATTACCCCCTCCCCCTATCAGGGGGAGGTTAGGTGGGGGTGACACGCACTTCACTTGAAGTGCGTATGAAATGGATGGATTAATTGATCCACCGCGAAGGGTACTGACGATGACCCACGATATTGAATTTCAGGTTCTCCTTCTGCCCAATCTGCCAGGTGCGGAACTGCTTCAGCGCTTCAAGCACGTCGAAGAGCTTGGCTTCGACTTGGTGGCGACCGCGGATCATTTCGCGGATTGGCGCTACCCCAAGCCGACGACGCCGTGGCTCGAAGGCTGGACGACCCTGGCAGCTGCCGCCTGCGACACGTCGAGAATCAAACTCGCTACCTACGTCACGCAAATTCCGCTGCGGAACCCGGCGTTGCTGGCGCGCCAGGCATTGACGGTCGATCAGATCTCCAACGGCCGTCTGGTCATCGGTCTCGGGATCGGACTGACCTCGGATCCCTCGTACGACATGATCGGGTTGCCTAACTGGCCCCTGAAGGAACGGGTGGCCCGGTTCAAGGAGTACGTCGAAATCGTGCACCTGCTGCTGACCCAGGAGACCACCAGCTACGACGGCGCGTTCTACACCATCAAGGACGCAGTGATGATTCCACCGCCGATCCAAAAGCCCCGGCCGCCCATCGCCATCGGAGCCGTGGGCCCGGTGATGTTGAAGAACGTCGCAAGGTATGCGGATATCTGGAATAGCATCAGCCGCGGCGAGACGCTCGATGCGCAATTGCAGGAAACGCGGGACCGCATCGAGATCCTGGACGATCACTGCGCGGCCGTCGGCCGGGACCCCGCCGAGATCCGCCGCTCCTACGTGCTGCTCGACAAACCCGCGCGGGATGTCAGCGACGCGATTCCCTATTACGCCTCCAAGGACGTATTCATCGAAATGGTTGAGCGTTTCAAGGAGTTGGGGATCACCGAATTTATGCTCGACTACCCCGTCCTCGAATCCGACAACGAAATGTTCGAACTGATCGCACGCGAAGTCATCCCGGGGCTGAGGGGGTAGGACAGAGGAAAATGGTGTCGTACCCCAAAGGGGTCTGACACCATTTTCCTCTCTAGCCGCATCCTCGCTGTAAACTCAGGCGGGGCGGATATTGGCAACGAAAATTTTCCGGCGGCCTCCCATTACAACGACGACACCCCTGGGGCCGCCCGCGCGAAACCACCGAACAGGTCGAGCACGCGCTCACACCAGTCGTGGATCGGGTCGTCTCTCTTGATCAATTCGAAATCGCTGACCACGCGGGCCCATTGCAGATCGCCGAAGACGATATAGTCGGCATATGCAGGCGTGTCGCCACCGAGGAACTGCTGGTGGGCGAGGGTCTGGCGCAGGGGCTCGAGACGCGGGCGAAACGCAGCCGCCCGTTCTTCCCTGCCATCCCGGTACTGCTCAAGCGGTCCCAGCTCTTTCTCGCGATCCTGCCGCCACCAACCTTGGTCGGCTGGATCGAGGTGCTCGAAGGCATCCCAGACGAGGATTTCGAAATATCCCGGCAGCGCCGTCTTCCAACCGCTGAGATCGTCCACCCAGGCGCCGATGAAGCAGGTCTCGGCGCGCCCGACGTCACCGCCGAACAGCGAGGGCCGGTCCGGATAGGTGTCTTCGAGATAACAGGCGATGTCCCACGAATCGGTGACCCAGTGATCGCCGTCGACGAGCACGGGAACGCTCGTCTGGCCGCTGAAGGCGATGGGCGAGCGGTCACGGAAGTAGACCGGCATGCGCTCGAAGTCATCAAATCCCTTGTGTTTCAGCGCCATCAAAATGCGCCAGCAGTACGGGCTGTGCCGGATGCCGCCCGCGCCTGCCAATTCGTAAATTGTCATGGTCATGATGGAGTCCAATTATACGTGGATGCGGTCGGGGTAATTGGCGTCGAGACGCTCGACCAGATGGTCACGGAACCTCACGGGCGGTGGAGAGCCTTCCACCGTACCGAAGCCGGGAAGAGGCTCGATCAGCGTGTCGAGCGACGGATCGAAGAAGAAACCCACCGAATAACGGCTCCATTCCGACGACGTGTTGATGACCCGGTGCGCGGTCGAGGCGAATTTCCTATTCGTGAGCCTCGGAATGGCGTCGCCCGAATTCACCACGAAGGCATCTTCGATGACGGGCACGGGCGTCCACTCGCCGTCGCGGGGTCTGAACTCGAGCCCGCCCACATCATCCTGGGCCAGGACCGTGAGGAATCCGAAATCCGTGTGCGGAGCGATGCCGAACACACCAGCCTCGCGCGGCTGGTCGTGGGCGGGATAGTGGAGCATGCGCAAGATCGTCGACGGCGGTGAGAAGAGTGACTTGAAAGCTGCCGCATCCTGCTCCATCGCAAACGCATAAGCCGGAAGCAACGCCGCCGTCATGTCGCGCATGGCGTCGTGATAATCGAGGACCGCGTCACGAAATCCAGGAAATTCGCGTGGCCATTGATTGGGTCCCTGAACGGGTTGCCCAAAATCGGGATCGGCTTCGGACACTTCATGCCGGATGAAGAAGGATTCACTCTGGTTCGGTTTTGAGGCAGATTCCACCGTCGATATCTTCACGGTGGAGCCTTCGAGAGGCTGGTAGCCACGGAAATATGGGCTCAACTTGACTTCAAGTTTTCGCGCTACCGGCAGGGCGTGGAAACGCGCGTTGGCCTCGAAGACGCGCGCGCGCAAATCAGCTGAAATGCCGTGGCCGACGATGAGATAGAAGCCAATTTCTTCCGACGCGGCACGAATCTCGCGGCCGACCTGCGCGATTCCCGCTGCACTTCCGTGCAGCACGGCGGAGACGTCGATTTCACGAAGGGCCTGGATCATCAACTGGGTATTTGATGCTGGATGCTCTGTCGAGGGTATTAGTATCCTCGACTGTCATCGATGGATTTCAAAAGCGAATATACCGTCCGGGTGTAGGGAAAGTCGTCGTCGCTCTCGGCGTAATTGAGAACGCTGCCCGAAATGGCATCGATCTCGGTCTTCCGGCCGGCCTCGATGTCTTGCAGCATGGACGTCTTGTTGGCCGCCGTGCGCACGAAATTGCGCTTGTTGTGCTCCCAGATGCTGTCGAAGTCGAGGGCGATTCCGGCACGCCCTGCGGCTGTCACCGCTTCACGCCCCAAGTGAGTCATCAATTCCAGAAGCATGGGGCTTTCACCAACTCCGCCCACCTTCAAACCTGTGAGCGCCGTTACGGTATTTACCATGGCGTTGAGGGCAAGCTTCCGCCAGATCGCCAGTCTCGGGTCATCGATGAGGCTGACCGGAATTTCCGCCTTTTCGAATATGTCGGCGATCCAGGAAACGTCACTGCTTGATTCCCAAGGCCCAATGAACGTATCGCCCCAACCGCCAAGACCCGTAACGCCCGGAGAAATTGTGTAGGAACCGATGGTCGTGGTCCCAGCGGCCGTTCTTGCCGCTCCGAAGATGTCGGCGAGAACGTCGGCCGACCCGAGCCCGTTCTGCAGCGTAAGGGCGATACCGTCAGGCGTCAGGACCGATTGCGCCGGTGCGATGTCAGGCGTGCTGTAAGTCTTCACGAGCACGATAATGAGCCGCGAAGCAGCGAGGTTCGCAGGATCGTCCGACACCCCCGCCAGGGGATACATCGTCCGTATCCCATCCGTTTTGATCGTGATTCCGTTTTGGGCCAGCGCATCGAACTGGGCGCCAGGCCTCTGAAAGACCTGCACGTCGTGACCGGAATCGATCAAGCGTGATGCCAGCAGACTGCCGAGGGCGCCGCATCCGGCAAACGTTATAAGCATGAAGACTCCGGGGGTTGAACGATCGCCCCGCGCATGTACGGGAATCGCACGCTGCCTGCAAGCTGTGGTGGCTGACACGGCCGATATGACGAACCCATTCCCCGCCACGTTGCCCACAGTCTCCACCAGCGGTTATCTTCGAGCAGACTAGTTTTGATTGCGGTAGCAACAACTCCCATCAGGGATCTCTGATATGAGCGGAGAGACAGTGCGCATCGGTGTCATCGGTGCGGGCGACATCAGCCACTATCATCTCGGTGGCCTGCAGGCTGCGGGGGGAGCGGACGTCCGCGTCATAAGCGGACGAACGGCGGAGCGGATCGCGCCGGTCGCCCAACAGTACGGCATCCCCGACATCGAGACCGACTATCGCGCGGTATTGGCGCGCGATGACATCGATGCCGTGATGATCCTCACGCCAGAGAATTCGCACGAAGAGATCGCGGTGGCGGCCGCGGAGGCCGGCAAGGCCATGATGGTGCAGAAGCCGGTGGCGGACACCATCGGATCCTGCGAGCGCCTCATCGAGGCGGCTGAACGTGCCGGTGTGAACCTGCAAGTCAGCTACATGCATCGCTATTTCGAGGAAGTCGTCTACGCCCGCGATCTCATCCGATCCGGACAATTTGGAGAAATCCACACTGTCCGTATGCGCAACGCAACGCCGGGGGCCATCATGCCCTGGTACTACGATCCTGCCGTGGTCAAAGGCGGTGTCGTCTTTTCCCTGGGCAGCCACGGCATCGACCTGATCCAACATCTGGTCGGAGCCATCGAAGACGTCTCGGCCCGCACGGCAACGATGTTGTGTGAGCGGACCTTCTCCAACGATGAGGTCGTCACGGATATTGAGCTCGAAGACATCGCATTTGCGACGTATCGCATGAAAAACGGAATTGTCGTCGAGCACGAGATGAGCGGGTGCGAGAAAAAAGGGACCGACCGGTTCCTGGTCGAAATTTATGGCGAGAATGGCACCATGCTGTTACGCGGGCCGCGCGGACCCTTGGCGATCTATGCGCCGGACATCACCGGAACGTCGGATTGGCACCTGCCGGACCTCGCCGACCAGCCGTTCGGCGCCCGCCATCACGCCCACTGGCTCGACATCGTTCGTGGCGTACTGCCGGACGAGGCATCCGGATGGGATTCGCTCGCCGGAATGCATGTCATCCAGGCCGTCTACCAAGCCGCCGAATGCGGCGGCCGCGCCATCGTCCCCTTCCTCGAAAAGGCGGACTATGACCAGTAGCACTCCCTTCTGGTTGGCATTGCGGACACCAGCAAGGTCGGTACCGCTCTCTTTGCGAATGAGAATGGTGTCTTCGACCACCACGACACCCGCTTTGCTCTAGACCTCGGTATGGATGCGCAAAAGTTCGGGAAAGGTCTCGGGTGGGCGCCGGCCCATGCCGCACTCGGTACCGATGCCGAAGTCGAAAACGAACTTCTTCGCCGTCGCGATGCGCCGGTTGGTCCCCTCCACACCATCCGTGTAATGGATGAGTCCGAGGAAGAGCTCGGTCTCGGGCCGTAGCTTCAGATCGTTCAAGGGCTCGAAATAGGCGTCATCGTCGCGATCGCGCGGCACCGGTATGTGGAGCCACTGCATGGGACGCTTGAGTCCCGCTGCGATGCCGTTGGCGACCTCGACGAGGTTCGCTGCGTTTTCGGGCTCCTTCCAGTGCACGTGATTCAGATCGCCGTAACACAGGTGATAGCCGAGTTCCACGTCCTCCGGCACGGCGTTACCGATACGCACCAGGCGCTCGATAATGCCGGGCTTCACATCCTCGAAGAAGATCGTCCAAACGCCTTCCCAGACTCCCATATCCTTGGCGACGTCCCACTGAAACGCGAGCTCATTGTGGGGTACTTGGTCCACGATTTCGTTCATCTCGGCAAGCATGCGAGCTTCGTATGGACCTTCGACGTCCGCCTGACACGGGCGAGCGATGAGGTGTTCGAGGAAGGCGAGGGGCGTCGGCAGGCAGACTTGAAAACGCGTCTCTTTGGGAACAATGCCCTCCGACTTCAAGCGCTTGAAAATTTCGTAACTATCCAGTGCCGCATCGGCGTATCCGATGTTCTTGAATTTCAGGTCGGCGGGATCGACGCCATCGGCGATGCGGTAGCTGGTGGCGGTGCGTGTGGTCGCGTATTCGCCTCTCGCCTGTTCCCAACCAGCCCGGCGGTCGGTGTCGTCGATGACGAGCTGCGGGTGGTTTTGGACCGCGTTCACCTGCCATTGGATCCAGCCGCCGCGCTCCCCCACCTCGCCATCCGGCAGTCGCTTGACGCGTGCGCCAAGGGCAGATGCGAGCGTTTGGAAAACGTCCTCCACCGTGGGTAGCGGCACACTGCCGACAATATGAATGTCGCGCTGTTCCGAGCTTTGTTGTGAGGACATGTGCGAATTCCCTGTGTGAACGTTCCGGGGCCGGATGCCTAACGGACTACTTCACGGTAGCTATAATGGCCAACGCGGCAATGCTAACAAAAAATTCTTTCAGTGCTTGACCTGATAGGAGTGCGCCTATGCCACCGACGAACATGCTCATCATCATGGCCGATCAACACAATCCCAAGATGCTGGGAAGTCGCGGACACGAGTGTGTGAAAACACCGAATTTGGACGCGCTCGCCAGTTGGGGCACTAGGTTCGATCGGGCCTACACGAACTCGCCGCTCTGTGTGCCGGCAAGAGCAAGTTTTGCGACCGGACGGTACGTGCACGGCAACGGCTGCTGGGACAACGCCATCGCCTATGAAGGGAGTCAGCCGAGTTGGGGCCACCGCCTCCAGGCGGCCGGCAATCCCGTCGTTTCCATCGGCAAGCTTCACTATCGCTCGGAAGAGGATGACACGGGGTTCGACGAACAGATCGTCCCCATGCACATCATGGCGGGTGTCGGCGATCTTCACGGATCGATCCGTCCCGACCTCCCGGTCCGGTATCAAGCCAGGCAATACGTGGAAGAAGTGGGGCCCGGAGAAACCAAATATTCGGCGTACGACCGAGATATCACAAGCCGTTCCTGCGAATGGATCCGGGACCGGGCACAGGACCCGGCTGAGAAACCCTGGGTGCTGTTCGTTTCCATGATTTGTCCACATTTCCCGATCGTCGCGCCACAAGAATTCTATGACATGTATCCGCTCGACAGCCTGCCCGAATTCAAGCCGGCGGATGAAGAACTTTTTGCGACTCATCCCTGGTGGAAGGGATTCAACGACTGCTTCATCTATGAGGATTTCGTCCGGGACGACGAACATCGAAAGATAATCCTGGCATCCTATCTGGGCCTGTGCAGTTTCATGGATGACAACGTGGGACAGGTTTTGAACGCATTGGATGAATCGGGCCTAAGCGGCAACACGCGGGTCATCTATACGAGCGACCACGGCGACAACATGGGCGCCCGGCGCATCTGGGGTAAATCCACCCTGCATGACGAATCGGCCGGGATCCCGTTGATCATGGCAGGGCCCAACGTTCCTGAGGGGCAGGTATGTGAGACACTGGTGTCGCTCGTGGATATATACCCGACGATTCTTGACGGAGCCGGAGCACCTAAGGGAGCGGGCGATGAAGAGCTGCCCGGTCAATCACTGATGCAGATCGTGGCCGCACCGGATGACCACGAACGGATCGCATTTAGCGAATACCACGCTGCCGGCGCGATTTCCGGCGTCTATATGCTTCGCACCGATCGCTATAAGTATTTGCATTATGCCGGCGGGTACGATCCGGAACTGTATGACCTGAAAGCCGATCCTGAAGAACTTCGTAACGTTGCAGCTGAGCCGAGCTATGCCGAAGCGCTGAACGGCTTGAAGGAACAACTCCTGAAGATGATTGACCCGGAAGAGATCAACGAACGGGCGCTCTCTGATCAGGCACAGCTTATCGAACAACATGGCGGACGCGAGGCCGTCATTGCCAGAGGCGCGGCAAACAACACGCCGGTACCAGGGGAGGATCTCGACGTTGTCAGGTAGCGATCGAAAGGATCCTCAGGCCCCGCCGGTCGTTGACGCGAGGACCCCCGCGCGGCTTATTCGGAAGAAGGGGCTCGATGATTGACCAATCGAAGTCCGTCAGGTCGAATCGGCCGCCCATGTGAATGCTCCCGCTGTTCGGAATCCTGAATCACGTGACCAGCGGTTTGTGACGCCTGTTTATGAGTACGTGAACTACTAACTTTTCAAACAGTTCATAACGAAAGTTGCAGAAAGGAATATTCATGCCCAGTGATGTGGGATTCGTCGGACTCGGAGCGATGGGCATGCCCATGGTGCGGCACCTCTCGAAAGCGGGCATCGCCGTATCCGGCTTCGATTTGAAATCTGAAATCTGTGATGAGGCCGCTGAACTGTCCGGGGTGACGGTCGCCGAGTCACCGGCTGATGTCGCGCGCCAGGTCCCTGTCGTTTTCACGTGCCTGCCCACCGCCGGTGCCGTGCAAGCGGTCTACACCGGGGACGACGGCATCGCCGCGGGCGGTGAGTCGGGGCTCGTGACATGCGATTGTTCGACCATGGCCCCGGACGTCTCGCGATCGCTGGCGCAAAAGATGAGCGCGGCAGGCATTCATCATCTCGAGGCCCCGATCTTTGGCGTTCCGGTCCAGGCGCATAGTGGTGACGTATATTTCGCGGTCTCCGGCAGTGAGGCGCACGTCGGTGCCGTCGCGCCGTTCCTCGAAGCGATGGGCCGGGGCTACCGTTACGTGGGGGAGAACGGGGTCGCCCACACCATGAAAATTCTCCAGAACGGCCTCGGCATGGGACACGCGGCGCTGTGCTCGGAGATCCTCGTGATCTGTGAGCGCTTGGGTCTGGACACCGAACTGTTCATCGATCTCGTCAAGGACGCGCGCGGGCTGGGATTGTCCGTCTTCTTTGAACGATATGCGACGGCATTGGTAACCGGGGAGAAGACCCAGGCTGGGCTGATTCCCGTATCCGCCAAGGATACCAGCCTCGCCCGCGGCCTCGCTCATGATGTCGGACTCCCGGCGCCGATCCTGGAAGAGGCGGCTGCAGTGTTCCGGGAGGCCATGGAAAACGGCTCACCCGACGAAGAGCTGACGGTTGTCTCGCGGGTCGCGAGAGCGAGGCAATCGAGCGGCAGTTCGTAGAGCAGATCGTGTTTAAATGGGATCACTATGTGATCCCATTTAGGCGCGTGAATCTGCTCTAACATATTGATATGAGAGCAAATGACATTGTCGAGTTGGAAACGTTTCCGTTTCCAACTCGACAAAATTTGCTCTAGCGCTTGATCGTAGGCATTTGGTTGCCGAAATTTTGGCTGAGGTCTACCTTGGGGTTCAAGGCGACTCGCTGCTACGGGATACGCTCATGAGTGCACAAACGGAAGACTCACCGTCTGCGGAATCTATCCTGCTCCGCACCGACACGGACGGTATTGCGCGGCTGACCCTCAATCGGCCGGAGCAGTACAATTCGCTCTCCGAAGATATGCTGGAAGCTCTGCAGGCCGAGCTTGACGCGATCGCGGAGGACAAGTCGGTCCGCGTCGTTGTGCTGGCGGCGTCCGGCAAGGCATTCTGCGCAGGGCACGATCTCAAAGAGATGCGGTCCCGGCCCGATCAGGATTATTACGAATTCCTGTTCAAAAAATGTAGCCGCATGATGCTGAGCATGGTGCGCCTGCCACAGCCGATCATCGCCCGGGTGCACGGTGTCGCCACAGCTGCCGGCTGCCAACTGGTCGCCAATGTGGATCTCGCGGTGGCGGCGTCCGATGCCCGCTTCGGCACATCCGGTATCAACCTCGGTCTGTTCTGCATGACCCCGAGCGTCGCCGTTGCCCGCAACGTTCAACGCAAGAAAGCGTTCGAGATGTTGTTCACCGGTGATCTGCTGTCGGCGGATGAAGCGCTGGAAGCTGGCCTCGTGAACCGGGTCGTGCCGCCGGACAGCCTCGATGACGCCCTGGACGGTTTGTGCCGCTCCATCCTTGCCAAGTCGCAGGCTGCCGTGGAAGCAGGTAAGCGCGTGTTCTACGAACAACTCGAGATGGATCTCGAATCCGCTTACATGCTGGCCAGCGAAGAAATGGCGGGCAACATGATGTTCCACGACGCGGGCGAGGGCATCGACGCCTTCATCGGTAAACGCAAACCCGTCTGGACACACGACTAGACAATGATCTCCCTCCCCGTATCAGGGGGAGGGTAGGGTGGGGGTGACCCATAAAATGCACGGAACTCGCACATTCCTCGTCCTCACTTTGGAGCGAGCGGGCGCATTGAACGCAGGAGAGTCCCAGTAATGGCCGTACAAGATCAGGTGCAATCCACTGACGGTTCCTATTCTGGCTATCACCAGCGCGACGTCCCGCAAGAGGACACGGAAATCACGCACGTTGGTCCGGATACCCCGTGCGGTGAATTTATGCGCAAGTACTGGCACCCGGTGGCGTTGTCATCGGACGTGACCGATCTGCCGCTGGCGGTCCGCATCCTCGGCGAAGATCTCGTAGTTTTTCGCGACAAGTCCAACCGGATCGGCGTACTGCACCGTCATTGCAGTCACCGCGGAACATCGCTCGAATACGGCATCCCGTCGGAGCAAGGCATCCGCTGCTGCTACCACGGCTGGCTGTTCGACGTTGACGGCCGCATCCTGGAAACTCCTGGTGAGCCGCCCGAGTCCAAATTGAAGGACAGTTTCGTTCACGGCGCCTATCCGGCCGAAGAGCAGCACGGATTGATCTTCGCCTACATGGGCCCGCCGGACGAGAAACCCGACTTTCCAATCTTCGACACTTAATCTTACGCCAAAGGACAACCGGCTCATTCCTTATTCGATCTGGCAGCCCTGCAATTGGCTCCAGATTCGTGAGAATGGCATGGACCCGATCCACGCCGTCTTCCTGCACAGCCGCATTGCCGAGGTGCAATTCACCCAGCCTTGGACCGAGATGCCGGTTTTCGAATTTTTTGAGACCGGCGACGGCATGCACTATTTGACGATCCGCCGCGTCGGGGATTATCTGTGGATTCGGACCGCCCAGTACACGTTACCCAATATCGGCCAAACCGGCGGCCTGTTTGAGGAGGTCGATACTTCGAAGTATTTCGGCCGCGTTTCCCTGACCCGTTGGGTGGTGCCGGTCGACGATACCAACACTTGGATCTTCGGGGTTCGACATTTCAACGATGTGGTCGATCCCGAGCATCAGGGACGCGAGGACCAATGCGGCCACGACTCTGTGGATTTCATCGGCCAGGATGGCAATCGTCCCTATGAAGAGCGCCAGCGGAACCCTGGTGATTGGGACGCCCAGGTCAGCCAACGCCCCATCGCTGTCCACGACCTGGAGCACAAGGGCTCCACCGACGTCGGCGTCGCCATGCTGCGCCGCGTCATCCGCGGTGAAAAGGAACCCGTCATTCCAACCGGCGACGCGAACGGCCAGAAGGTCATGTACACCTACTCACACGACACCGTGCTACGCGTGCCCGTCCGCGATGATTTGGACGACGAAGACGTCCAGCGCGATGTGGGTCGCAGCGTCATGGACGCCATCAAGTCCGGCGACACCGTCGCCGACGCCGAAGCCCGCGAAGTCCGCATCATTGCGCGCCTGAAAGAAATCGAAGCCAACCCGCACTCCACCCGATCCATCACAATCTTCCCTCCCATACCCGTTGGGCGCCTCCCCCTCCCAATCAAATCCCTCCTCCCATCTCTCACCACACCTCACGGCTGTGCTATTTCCCCGCCATGAACGCCGAACCCTCTTCCCCGAGCCGACTGCTCCCCAGCTTCCTGCTGACCTGCTCGATGTTGTTTTGGGGCGCCAACTCAGTGGTCAGCCGGGCGGGCAGCTTTCACATCCCGACCACCGGACTGGCATTCTGGGCCTGGGTCATGGCCTTCACGTTGTTGACGCCTTGGGCCTTGCATCGCGTCATCCGCCAGCGGCATGCGATCTTGAAGCATTGGCGGATCATTACCGTACTGGGTGTGTTGGGGATCGGGCTGTTCCCGCAATTCCTCTATGGCGCGCTGGGGCTGACGAGCTCGATCAACGTGTCATTGATCAACACGGCCACGCCTGCTTGGATCATCGCGCTGTCATGGCTGTTCTTCCGCGATCCCGTGACCTGGCGGACGATGTTGGGCATGGCATTGGGTTTTTTGGGTGTCACAGTCGTGATCACAGGTGGCCGCCTCGAGACGCTGTTGGCGGTCGAATTCGTGCTCGGCGACATCGTCATGCTCATCGGTATCGTGGTCTGGGCGATCTATTCCATACTGTTGCGCTACCGCCCCAAGGAGATCGATTCGCTGGCGCTGCTCTGGGTCATGATCCTGCCGGCGCTGGCCCTCAACGGGACAGTCTATTTCTCGGAAATTTTCTACCCCTGGCAATTCAGCCCGGTCCCCGACAACCTCGTCTTTCTCGCCTACGCCGGCGTGTTCCCCACCCTGGTCGCCTACGCCTGCTACAATGCCGGGGCCAAGGTTTTGGGTGCGCGGGGTGCGGGCCAATTCTTGTTCCTGCCGCCTCTGTTCACCTCAATCCTCGCGGTCATATTTCTCGATGAATCTTTCGAGGTATTCCATTTCGTGAGTCTGATGCTGATTTTCGCCGGGCTCTATTTTGCTAACGCCCTTCCAGCCGGAGAGAGTTCATGATCCTTGTTGGCCGCTATCGGTCTCCCTTTGCCCGTCGCGTCGGGATTACATTGCGCCTGCTGGACATCGACTACGAACACCGGCCGATCAAGCCGTGGCCGTCCAACGAGATGTTGCTGCCCATGAACCCCATGGGCCGTGTCCCGATCCTCATCCTCGATAGTGGCGAGACGCTGGTGGAAAGCGGTTATATGATCGAATATCTGGACCAGCTCGTCGGCCCGGAGCGCGCCCTGACTCCACCGGCGGGTCCCGAGCGTCTGGCCGTACAGAAGATCGTCCATCTGGCGCTGGGGACGCTGGAAAAGGTGATCCTCGCCAACCACGAGCGCTATCGCCGCCCGGACGGCTACAGCGAGCAAGGCTGGATCGACCGTTGTGAGGGACAGGCCGTCGCGGGCTTCGCCGAGTTGGATAAGTTTGAGACCCATCCGTGGCTGACCGGCGAGGACATCACCCAGGCCGACATCACGCTGGGCGTGCTTTGCGACCATATTCAGCTCACCTGTCCTGAACTGGCGCCCGAGGGCCGCTATCCCAACCAGGACAAGCTGAGGATGGCTTGCCGCGCTCTGCCCGCCTTCGCCGCCACGGTCCCCGATTTCTAGACGCAGCTCGAGTCCCGCCGCACGGCAGAAGGCGCTATAATGATGTGCCGCACTCTAGGGAGGTTTCGCCCCGGATATAGCCAGAGGTGGGCAGCATGAATTTCGTCAGAAACGCCTGGTATGTGGCCGGCTGGGCCAGCGAATTCGATCGGCAATTACGCCAGGTCAGGATCCTCAGTGAAGATTTTGTCATGTTCCGCTCGTCGACGGGTGGCGTGACGGCGCTTCAGGATCGCTGCCCCCACAAGAGCCTTCCGTTATCGCAGGGCCGCCTCATCGATGACGAGATTGAGTGTGGATATCACGGCTCGGTATTCGGGTTGGACGGCAAATGCACGCGCATCCCCGGTCAGCCTCGGGTGCCGCCCACGGATTGCGTTCGGGCTTATCCGGTTCATGAACGCCATGACGTTGTCTGGATCTGGATGGGTGATCCGGAAGGTGCCAACATCGACAATGTCTTCGATCTGCCGCAGATGGGCGATCTGGCATGGGACAACCACCAAGGCGACGCCCTCTACTTGAAATCCAACTATTTGAACGTCGCGGAAAATCTCATAGACCCGGCCCACGTGACCTTCGTTCACCCGACGACGCTGGGCAGCACCGACCACGCGGATATACCGGTTCAATGCCACGTGACGGGCGATCCAATTTATACTTGGCGTTGGATTCGCGATGCGCCGCCCAACCCCTTCTTTCAAAAGTATGGAAATTTCAACGAAAACGTGGACCGTTGGCAGTATCTCTATCTTTATCTGCCGAGTACGGCCGTCATCGACTTCGGCAGCGCGGACGCGATTCCCGGGTCGGGGGAAGACCGCCGACACGAGGGAATTCGGATGTTTGCCTTGCATTTTCTCACGCCTGTGACGGCGAACGAGACGATCGACCGCTGGATGCATATTCGGAACACCCATGTTGGCGACGATGCCGTCGCGCATACCGTGGACACCATGTTCCGCACGGCATTTGCGGAGGACAAGATTGTTCTTGAAGCAATCCAGCGGGAAGAGGAAAAGCCAGAGGCAGTGTCCACGCTGCAACTCGCTATCGATCGGGGCCCCATCGCCTATCGTGCCCGCATCAAGCAATTGGCCGAGTCGGAATTCAGCCATCATTGAAACGGTCTGAGGATTTGACGTTGATGCAGGCAAGCTGGAATAAATGAGGTAAGACATAAACTAGCGTGGTGCCGCTCGACCGGAAAGAGCGCTTCACTCCATTTTGATCAATTCAAATTGACGGGGAGAACATGGCAGACAGGATTTATCCGAGCTCGATGGACGAGGCGATGCCCGATCCCAAGCGGGTCGCGGACGTGCGCAAAGAGCTCGAGTCGAAGGGCGTCAAATACGTGCTGATCAACTGGATTGATCTGCTGGGCCAGCCCAAGACCAAGCCCACGCCCATCAGTGAATTGGATGCGTGGTGCGCGGGACGTGGTCCTCAGTTCGCCGTCCACTCGGTGTCGATGGTGCCCGAGCGCGGACCGGCCGATCCGGACCAGATTCTCATTCCCGATCTCGACAGCGTGGTGGTCTGTCCGTGGGACAGGACGTGCGCCTGGGTGTTTGGCGACCTCTATCTCGAGAACGCCCCCTACGAGGTCTGTCCCCGCCTTGCCTTGAAGCGGCAGGTGCAGGAAGCGGCGGATTCCGGTTATCGCTTCATGGCGGGCATGGAGCCCGAATTCATCGTCATGAAATACGACGAATTCGGAAAGCCCGTGAAGGCGTTCGACAACGACCCGCACCCCTCGACCGGCGGGGTCCGTCCGGTGCGCCAGGCCTGGGGCTATGACACCGAGGCGTCGATCGATTCACTCCCCTTCATGCGGGACGTCATGGATATCCTGATCGAGCTCGATTGGGACTTGCACGACACCGTCGCCGAGGGAGCTTATTCCCAATTCGAGTTGGACTTCGGTTATTCCGACATCGTGGTGACCGCCGACCGGCTGACCCTTTTGCGCATGATCCTCAAGGAAGTGGCCAAGAAGCACGGCATGTTCGTCACCTACATGACCAAGCCGACGCAAGGCGATTGGCGCAATGCGGCGCACATCAATTTCAGCGCCCAGGACGTGAATAAGCCCGGCAGCAATCTGTTCGGCAAACGGGATGGACCCTGGAGCGACGCCACCTGGAATGCCGTGGCCGGTATCATGAAGCACGGCGAGGCGTTGACCGCTCTGACGTGCCCCACGGTCACGTCGTATAAGGGCTTCGTCGGCACGGCCCGAGGCTTCGAGGGCGGTGTGCTGACCTGGGCACCGACACACGTGTCCTACGGCATGAACAACCGCTCGTCGATGCTGCGCATCCCGCAGAATCGCAAGGCCATCGAGAACCGGGCCTGCGACATGACCATGAACTTCTATTTCGGGCTCGCTATGACCGCGGCGTGCGTCAAGGAAGGCATGATGCAAAAACTTGAGCCGCCCGGCCCACCGGCCAACGAAACCATCTATGACATTCCGGAAAGTCGCTGGAAGAAAGCTGGTATCCGGCCCTTGCCCGCGACCTTGAAGGCTGCGGTCGAGGCTCTGGACAAGGATCCGCTGGCGAAAGAAGTGCTGGGGGCGACCATGCACGACTGCTACAGCCGTTATAAGCACGACGAATGGGGCCGCTTCCACGAACACATCACCGAGTGGGAGGTCGAAGAATACCTGCGCTTCTTCTAGAGCTTTTTTTCGCACGAAAAAAGTCACTCCCCACCTAATCTCCCCCCATCAAGGGGGGAGTGACAAAGGTCAGTTTACTTGAGCTCCCTCCCCCTTGATGGGGGAGGGCTGGGGTGGGGGTGTGTTTGTTGTTTCAGTGTCTGGACACTAGACCGTAGCGGAGCCCAATCATGAGCGATCACGAGGTTTTCGAGGCCGGCGACGTCGTCCTGCAGAACGACATTACGTTGCGCAACGCCAAGCTTGTGTACAAAACCCACGGCACACTGAATGCCGAAGGTACCAACGCGGTCATCTACCCGACGCGCTACGCCGGCACCCACGTCGATAACGAATTTCTCATCGGCGAGGGCATGGCGCTTGACCCGTCGAAGTACTTCATCATTGTGCCCAACAAGTTCGGCAACGGCGTGTCGTCCTCGCCGTCCAATACGCCGGCGCCCTTGAACGGACCAAAATTCCCGCGCGTCACGATCTACGACAACATCATGGTCCAGCACCGTCTCGTGACCGAGGAGTTGGGCGTGAAACGTTTTGCACTCTCCGTCGGCTGGTCCATGGGGGCCCAACAGGCGTACCAGTGGGCCTGCCTCTTCCCGGATATGGTGGAACGCCTTGCCACCCTGGCCGGTTCAGCCCGTTGCGCCAAGCACAATTTCGTTTTCATCGAAGGCGTGAAAGCGGCACTGACTTCCAATTCGGAATTCAACCATGGCTGGTACGAGAAGCAGCCGTTGATAGGGCTCCGCGCGATGGGCCGCGTCTGGGCCGGCTGGGCGCTCAGTCAGACGTGGTACCGGAACGAGATGTACAAGTCATTGGGCTACTCTTCGCTCGACGACTTTCTCATCGCCTATTGGGATGGCATCTACCTGCAACGCGATCCCAATGATCTGCTCGCCATGATGGATACTTGGCAGCAGGCCGATATCAGCGCCAACGATACCTTCAACGGCGATTTCGAGAAGGCACTCGGCGCCATCACGGCGAAGACCTTCGTCATGCCCGGCCAGACCGACCTGTATTTCCCGCCCGAAGACGGCGAGTACGAGGCCAAACACATCCCCAACGCCGAATTCCGCCCCATCCCCTCACTCTGGGGCCACTACTCAGGCGGCGGCAAAGACCCCACCGGCGTCGACACTAAATTCATCGACGATTCACTGAGAGAACTGCTGAGCAAGTAGTCCTCAGCAATAGTGCCGGCCATTTCTCCCTCCCCCTGCCAGGGGGGGTATAGTGATATCCAAATGAGGTTACACTTTTGACAACACCTGCGGCGGGTGCCCGCGGGGTGAATCGTTGTTGACCTTCAACGTCCGGTAACAGGTCATAACCAGTCGTCCGCAAGGTCAGGTGAGATCGACCGAGTTTGACCCGAAGGCGACATGAGACACTTCCCAGTGGACTCCCTATGAGACCGTGCTTACGGTTTGGCTCGCGACGTAGAAAATGCCGGGAACGGAGACGATTGGTGGATCAATTGCCGATGTTACGACCAAATCGTACGAGAGTTTGAGCCATGTCTGGGGTTCGGGGTCACGATGAATTTCCATTCCATCCAGGCGAGCAAGAAGTCCAGGAACGCCTCGGCGTTCGTGACATCGAGGATTGGGCGAGGAAGGTCGTGCGAGACCACCTGCCGGAGGATCACCGTGCTTTCCATACGGCTCTGCCATTCCTCGTAGTCACCGCTCGAGACTCCGAAGGGCGTCCTTGGGCCACGCTGCTGACAGGTCCCGATGGATTTGTCGCTTCGCCTGACGCACGGTCCCTTGTAATCGACTCGAAGCCGGTTCTTGGCGACGCCCTCGAAGAGGCACTGACACTGGGATCCGATATCGGCATTCTCGGGATAGAACTCTCGACGCGCCGTCGAAATCGAGTGAACGGTCGCGTTTTGAATAATGGTTCTGACCCTATCGTCTTCAGCGTAGAGCAGTCTTTTGGGAACTGTCCTCAATACATTCGCGAACGAAATTGGCGGCGCGTCGAGGGCGAGCTGGCGGGAAAACCTACAAGGGGCGCCCGTCTCACAATTTCGCAGCAAGAGTGGATTGCCTCTGCAGACACGTTCTTCATCGCGAGCGGTTACCGTGCCGAAGGAGAAAGCGCAACCTTCGGAATGGACGCCTCTCATCGCGGTGGTGATCGTGGCTTCGTACGTGTGGCCAGCGATACGCGCCTCGCATTCCCTGACTATGCAGGCAACAACCACTTCAACACTATCGGCAACCTCGTTCGTTCTGGAGTTCGGGCACGCAGATCACCCAGATGCACAAGGCTGGCGACGCCTATGCCACCGTCGCGCATGCCGGGTGGGGTGTCCGCCTTAACGCCGCCGGTGTTGGCGTGGGCATGATTCATCCGATCGTGAAGGATAAGAGAGGCATGGCGAGCCGTGGATTTTCCGGTATCGTCGCCAACACCAAGCACAAGGAAGCAGCAGAGATGTACCTCAATGTCCTGATCTCCGAGGAAATGCAGACGCTGCTCCACGTCAAAAACGGTGTCGTACCGACCAACACCAAGGTGCAGAAAGAGTACTCCGATCCGTCGAAGCTGAAGAAAGACATCAGCGGTGAGCCGTTCCTGCTGATGAAGCCTTCGGAGATCGCGAATCTCTATTTCATGGACTGGTCCAACTTCAAACAGAAGGACTGGACAAAGAAGTGGAATCGGACGGTCGCCAAGTGACCGGACGGGCCATGTAGCAAGACAACAATTCGGCGCCTCGGCGCCTCAAAGTTCGGGCGGCACCCCGCAATCCGCGGGGAGTCGCCCTTTCTTTATCTCCAGAGCAATGTCATTTGCTCAATTATCAAAATGGTAGAGCAGATTTACGTAACCCAAACGGGTTGCGATCTGCTCTAGAGGCGGGCCGGCGACTAGATCGAGGGCTCGAACCGGCTGATCGCCGTTTCGCGCTGATTGAGAACCTCACTCGAGACCCTGGTGCCCGAGGCAACATTTCTCACATAGTCATAGAACTCGTCGCCGACTTCGGAAATGGTACGTCCGTCCTCGACGATGGCGCAGACGTCGTAGTCGATGTTGAGGCCCATTTTTGCCACGGTCTGCGGATTGCCCGACACCTTGATGGTCGGCGAGACCATGTTGCCGATGAGGTTGCCAACGCCCGTTGAGAACGCGATCATCTGGCAACCCGAAGCGGCGAAGGCCGTCATCGACTCGACGGCCGGGGCGGGGGTGGCCATGAAATGCATCCCTTTGTGTACGGGCCTCTCGCCGTAATCGAGCACGCCGACGAGCGGTCGCGTCCCCGCTTTCGACATCGCGCCGAGCGCCTTTTCCTCGATGGTGCTGAGGCCGCCTTTGATGTTGTCGGCGACCGGGTTGGCGCCACGGATATCCAGGCCGCGTTCCATCGATCTCTTTTCGTGACCCAAGACACGGTCGAGAAATGCCTGTTTTACCGACTCATCAACCGCGCGCTCCGCAAACAGATCCTCGGCGCCCAGGAACTCGGAGGTCTCCGAGATGATGACGGTCCCACCATCGTCAACGAGGCGGTCCGCGGCGCGTCCGATTGCCGGATTGGACGCGAGGCCGGATGTGGTGTCCGAGCCGCCGCACTCGACGCCCAGCGTCAGCATGGATGCCGGAAATTCCTGGCGCCGCTGATTCGATACTTCGAGGACCAGCTTGGTCGCTTTTTCCATTCCCAAGGCGGTCGCTTCGATGGATCCGCCTGTCTGTTGCAGAACCATCGTCTCCACTGGTTTGCCCGTATTCGCGATCCGATCGGCGATCTGACCGGTGCTGTGTTCTTCCAGGCCGATGACTAGAGCCCCGGCCAGGTTCGGGTTCCGGCCCATGCCGCCCAGCGTATCGAAGGCGATTTCGAGGTCGCGCCCGAATTGACCGCGGACGAACAGTGTGGTGATCGGAATCGTTCCTTCAACCCCGCCACAGATCGCACGCGTGATGGGGTTGATATTGTCCATCGCGGAAATTACGCCGATCCAGTTCCGTATTCCGGCTTGTCCGTCGGGCCGTTCATAACCAAGGAAATTCATTCTCTCGCTCCTACGCGTTTTTGTCGCCACGGCCCCGCCGCGACTCAATGTTGTGAACGTGGGCATGCTGGCCTGTCGGAATGGATTCGGTGGCGAGACCGATTACCTGGCCGTACTTGACGATGTCGCCGCCGAGGTCGATGTCCTGGACCGCGATTTTGTGGCCAAACGGAATGTCCTTGGAGAGCTTGACGGTTCCGCTTCCTTCACCCTGCAGCACACATTCATCGCCGGACGAACCGTCGTCAATGAGTGTGGCGACGTTATCGTTGTCGTTGAGCAAGATTGCACGGGTCATGGTTGTTCACTCATCCTCGCTGTTGGTTCGGCGTGTGCCCGCCGATATGCACCTATACTGTCCGAACTGCAGGGTCTTGCGCCAGCAGATTCGGGCGCTGGACATTCAGGACTGCCGCCCCCAAATAGGAATTATTCCTATCTGTAGGGAAGATAGCCACTTACCTCTTAGACGCACTGGAAAATTCGGTGTATATCAAACGACTTTACCTGACTAGTGTCTGAGAAAATGGTCACCGAAGCCGAGTCAACCGAGTCAACCGAGTCAACCTCTGTTGAATCGATTACGTCGCGCATCGACTTCAGGCTCCGTGCATTTCTTTACTTTTTCTGGGAAAAGAAATGGTTCTTCATCGCCTTGCTTGTGGGCGTGGTGCTGACCAGCTTCGATCCTCCCGAAGGACTGTCACGCGCCGGGCAGATCGTATTGTCCATGTCGATCATGGCGACGATTCTGTTCATCACGGAACCCATCCCGCTGCCGGGCGTCGCACTTCTCATCATCGTCGCCGAAGTCCTGCTCATGGGCTTGGAATCGACCGATGTCGCCAAGAGTCTCATGAACGACTCGGTGCTTTTCATCATGGGCTCGTTGATGTTGGCGGTCGCCGTGGTGCGGCAGAGACTCGACAAGCGAATAGCCTGGCTCATCGTCCGAATGACGGGCACTAAGACGACCCGGGTCTGTTTCGGAATATCCATTGTTTCCGGTGTCCTCGCGTCGTTCATCGGCGAGCACACGGTCGCGGCAATGATGCTGCCCGTGGGAATTCTGCTCATCACGTTGACGTCGGATGATCCGAAGAAAGTCCGGTCTCTGGCGGCCGTCGTCCTGTTTTCGATTTCTTATGGTTGCTCCATCGCCGGCATCGGCACGCCGTCGGGCGGGGCCCGGAACGCCATCATGATCGGATACTGGAAGGAGTTCTTTTACGATCCGACAAATCCGGATACCTACGTCTTCCTGATGGATTACGCGAAGTGGATGCTCTACGCGTACCCGATGTTCCTCATCCAGGTGCCGATCGTCACCTTTATCCTCTTCATCACTTTCCGGCCCGAGCACCGGGATCTATCGCGTGCCATCGTCAAGCTTCGTGCCCAGGTGGCCGCGGAAGGACCGATGAAGTCGGGCGAATGGATTAGCATCATCCTTTTCTTTCTGGTGCTTTTGGGCTGGATCTTCCTTTCGCAGGATCTCGGGATGGGCACGATCGCCGTGTCCGGTGCCGTCGCTTTCCTCATTTTCGGGCTGGTCGGCTGGGAGGACATAAACAACGGTGTCAATTGGGGCGTGGTTCTGCTCTATGCGGCGGCGATCTCGCTCGGTGTACAGATGAAGGACACGGGAGCCGCGGCGTGGGTCGCGGAATCGTTCCTGACCGCCTTGGCGCCGATCGGGGGAGACCAAGGGATCGGCTTGATGGCTGCCGTATCCGTGCTCACGACGACCATCACCAATATGATGTCCAACGGTGCAGCCGTGGCTGTGCTGGGGCCGATCGTCCTCAAAATGGCTTCCTTGGCCGGAGAGAGCCCGTTGGCCATCGGTTTAGTGACCGCGGTATCGTCGTCGTTCGCCTATCTGACGGTAATTGGGACGCCGGCTTGCACGATCGTCTACTCCTCGGGATTTCTCAAAACGACCGATTTTCTCCGTGTTGGCTGGAAAATGGTCATCGCATCTACAATAATCATGTTATTGGCTGCTAGCGTGTATTGGCCTCTGGTCGGCATCTGATAGAGAAAGCCAGGGGGGGATATGACTGAACAGACTCCAGACACCCAGGAGTCCGTCGGATCCGGTGACGATCAGGCACCTGAGGAAAAGCGGTTTCGAATTCTCGTCTGTATAGACGGGTCCGAGGAATCCTACCGTGGACTTCGCTATGCGGCACGCCTCGGCGGCGGCGTCGATGCGGACATCGTGCTTTTGTATGTGCGTCCCGTCGACCAGGGACTACGGTCGGGCGGGCTGCAGGTCCGTGTCGCCCGCGAAAATATGCTGAGCTGGGGTCTGGAGCTTCCCGGTATCAAGCATCTGGAGAAGGGCCGCGACATGCTCATGCGGCTGGCCAGCATGGAGGGGGACTGGGACGAAGAGACCGTCCACCGCGATGTTCAGGGCGATCCCTTGGGCGACAACGCGACGATTTACACGAACCATCAAGGCAAAAAACTCGTCCTCAAACTGAAAGTCGCCTCGGATATCGCGACGGGCATCCTCGATCAATGGGATCAGTTCAAATACGACCTGATCGTTTTGGGTGCGTCGGCAAATCGGGCGCCGATGGCGCTTTCGTTATGGGATCCGGCGGTGGCGGAAAAGATCGCACTTTATGCGCCCTGTTCCGTACTTGTGGCCCGGGAACTGGAGGAGGGACATGGGCACCTCATCTGTGTTGACGGTTCCGAGCGATCTCTCCGCGCGGTGGAGATTGATGCCAACATTGCCGCGAGATGCAATTGCTCGATTTCGTTGATGTCAGTGGCGTTGGATGAGGAGAGCCTGCCTGAAGCACAGCGGAGCGTGTCCAAGGCGCAGGATGTCGTTCAGTCGATGGGTTTCAAAGTCAAAGACAGTTTCTCTCCGGTCGGGAACCCCATCGAAGAGATCATCGAGCAAGGACAGGAGTATTCGTTGATCGTGATGGCGGACACGGGAAAGTCCGCGCTGAAACGCTTCTTCATGGGCAGTGTGGCGGTCAAAGTTCTGGAGAAGGCTAAGAATTCCGTTTTGATCGTGCGTGAGGCGGGGCCCTAAGATCCTGTATGACTAACCGGAGGGAGCGATGGCGAACGTAGCGACATCTGGCAATCCTGCACCCGGGTACGCAACGCATCCGGACTACTTTGTGGAATCCAATGTGAGTCCCAAATGGGTGCGTGTCGTCTTCAATGGCGAGACGATCGCGGACAGCAAGCGGGCACTGATCATGCGCGAGAATCGGCACACGCCGGTTTACTATTTTCCGCGCGACGACGTTCGTATGGATTTGGCCCAATCAACGGCTACGCACACGCACTGCCCATTCAAAGGTGAGGCGTCTTATTGGATGTTGAAGGTCGGCGACCGGTCGGATGACGACGTGATGTGGAGTTATGAGACGCCTTATGACGAGGCACTGAAATTCAAGGACCACATCGCTTTCTACTGGAACAAAATGGATCGCTGGTATGAGGAGGACGAGGAAATTTTTGTGCATGCCAGGGCCCCCAACGTCCGCATCGATGCCTTGAAGAGCTCACGGTCCGTGAAGGTCGTCCACCAGGGCATAACCCTCGCCGACACGGCTCAGCCGGTGCTGCTGTTCGAAACCGGTCATTGGAGCCGCTACTACATCCCCGCTGAAGACGTGATGATGGATCATCTCGTCTCGTCATCGTCGGAAACAGCGTGTCCCTACAAGGGGACAGCCAACTATTGGTCGGTAAAGATCGGAGATGAGGTAATCGAAGATTTGGTCTGGACCTATTCTGATCCCCTGCCCGAATGTGCGGCCATCAAAGGGCTCTTATGCTTTTATGATGACAAGGTCGACGGGGTTATCGTCGATGGCACGCCCATTACTTGAGCTTCGGGCTGTAGGGCGTCCGTCCGTCATGCGTTAGGGCCGCCGATCAGCGTTACCACCGCCAATCATGATGCCAGGGCATGTTGGCCGTATCGGCTTCGTTCAGTCGTGATCGATAAAGTTTGAGATCGTCCTCGCTGTCCACCTCGCACCATCGACCCGCGAGCGGAATGGTGCCGATTCGCACGTTTCTATCGAGCAAGCGGCTGAGTAGTGACGTCATATCAAGGCGGTCGCGGTCGCTTGCGGCTAATTCCGCCAGCAACCCGATGATCTGTGTCCAACCGTCGGGGGATATTCGCAGCAAGCCCATGTACTGCCCTTCGATTTCATCGAGAGATCGGGCCGTTTTACCAATTTCGAAAAGGCTTCCATCATTGTGGCGAAAGGTTTCCGCATCGCCGAGCGGATCGTGGAACCGCGCTTGCCAAAGCTCAGCCCAATCGACGTCGTAGACGATGGCGATATCGTCTTCTGACGCAATCACGGCGCTCACGGCATCGGGGTGGTAGGCAATGTCAGCGTACGACACGATACAAGGCTCTGCCGACAGGTGCTCGGAGGCTGCGACCAGGGACATGACCATGTTGGTCTCATTCCAGCGGCCATTGTCTACGACACTGTAGCCGTCACCGGGCAGGGCCGCGGCCTGGTATCCCCGGACGACGATCAGGTCGTCAATTCCCGCGTGTCTCATGGCGGACATTTGCCATTCGAGCAACGTCTTGCCGGCAATCTCTGTCAGGCATTTCGGCTTCGCGTCAGTCAGCGAGCCCATGCGCGAACCGCGTCCCGCGGCAAGGATGATGCCTTTCACGTCATTGATCCGAGTTGAACGCACCGGGGGCGTATCCGAACAGCGGGCGCAAAAGGCTGAGGTCCAACTCGCTGGCGATCACCTCGCGTTCGGGATGCCACATGACGCCGACCAATGGCGTGTCTAAGGCCCGGAAAGCCTCGACAAAACCATCATTCGTCACCGCGAGCGGTGCGAGGCCATCCGCGAGACCTGCTAAGTCGATCGCAGACGTATGAAACGAATTGACGCTTGCAACTGTAAAGCCGGTATCTGGCAGACCTCCATCCTGCGTGAATGTGACCGTGTGACGCGTTGCAACGTGATCGTCCGGCGCACAGGGCCTGAGCTCACCCCCGAATTCGGTTTGGATGATTTGCATCCCCCGGCAGACTCCGAATACCGGCAAACCATGTTCGATGAAATGACTGAGGAGCGCCCGCTCGGTTTCATCACGAAGCGGAGTCTCTCCGATATCATCACCTCCAGTAAGAATCAGTGCCTCAAGCTCCCAGGTTTCCAATAATTTGAGAACTGAACCGCCCGTGTTCGGGATTGCCATCCACCCGGCTTCCGGCAAGGCAGCTGACATGAAATTCGCCCAATTCTGTGCGAGTGAATCGCGTGGTTCTTCATAGCCGCTGGCTGACGTAATTCGCGTTGTCAGGCCGACCCGGCGGACCGGGTGGATTGGCGGGGGGCTATTCAAGTTGCGTCGACGGGTCGCAGGACCTTCTCCCCCGCGTTGAGCTCTATTCGGCGGGCTGCGACCAGACGCTCGAACGTCTGTTCTCCGCACCCGATGGCGGCGGGAAGACCGAATTCCGCACACCTGATTGCCATATGGGAATTCGCACCGCCGAACTTCGTCACCAGTCCTCTGATGCCTTTGGCGAATATCCAGTCGTAGCCCGGGTCGGCATTCTCGATACAGACGATCTTGCCGAACAAATCGGCTGTCGTTGAAGCCAGGGTATCCAAGAGGATGGTTTGACCTTCGATGCGCGCATCGCCAATGAAATTCGGGGCGCTCCGGTGCAGTGGCACGACGTAGATGTCCCGCTTGTCCCGGATCAGGTAACTCAACTTGATGGCTTCGGCGAGGGCGACCGAGCGACGCCCTTCTTCGGCCAGGTCCATGAAGTGGACATCTGAGTCCTCGAGGACCGCGTCGATCATAGTGTTCAGAATTTCGTCCAGCGGGACATAGGACAAATCATCTCGGCTGAGTCCCAGTTGATCGCCCCAGGTGCCGATGGCTGAAAGAGCGTCCGACAGGCTACGGGTAAACACGAACTTAGCATCTTCCCGTCCCGCGATCGCGCGCCGAGCGTATTCGAGCAAAGAAACCGCATCCACATTCTGCAGGCCGGCTTCGGCGAGCAGTGCGTTGATCGCGTTGTTTTCAGCGGGTGACAGTTCGAAGTCGATAGAATCCATTTCCGCGAATGGAAGATTGTCCGCGAACAGATCGTCTCGTTCGTCATAGCGCAGAGACGTAATGTCGTAGGTGCCCGGCCGTAGATGTCCGTACCGGTGGTGGAAGGCAGCAGGGTTCATCTCGTCACGGCAGACAGCGTTGAAATCGGAAGTCAGCTCGCTGGTGATCGACCGGATCGTACGCCGGAAGAGAATCAGCCGTTCTGGTGCGAGCGCATGCCTGTGGACGGCGGAGCGCAAAAGAGCCTCAGCGATAAACGCGTGCCGGGCAATTATCGAAAACGGCAGGGTTCCCATCTGCGTGCATTCGTCGATCAGGTCCGCGGCGTGCAGTAATGGTTCCAGTCCGCGGCGCTTTTCAGGAGACATCTGCCGCCGCCCTTGTATTCCGCTCAGCCTGTCTATGACGTCGAGCGATAGGGAGAGCGTCCCATCGTCGGCCAGAGTGAGATTCTGATTCGTCAGATATTGCGCTGCTTCCCTGAACGTTCGAAACCCTTCGGTGCCAAGAACGCCGCCGTATCGTTCCGTGAACTCTTCGTCGAAAGTAAAATTCAAACAGGTCTGTGCAACCTCGAATTCGACCTTGTCGTGCAATTCGGGATGGTCATCGAGGCGGTCAATCCAGGCGTCAATCAGTGAGTCACAGATGCTGTCATCCAGGCCTTCCGGCAGGAAGGAATTGAAGCTGTTGCGGACGTCGATGTACGGGTGACCGCTGATCAGAACCATCAACTCTTCCGACGGCAGACGGCGATATCCCATTCGGGCTCGGGCCTCCCGCCAGACCCGGCGTGTGACCAGCGTCCGATACGTTGAAGAGGCGAGGGGGCGTGGAGTGGTGCCAATGATTTCGGCGGGATTCCAATCCGGCATGACGCCTAGAATGGTCCGGCTGCCGGCAATGCCGGGGCGATACTCGGATCGGCTCTCGACAAACGACTCGATATATTCCAGTCGTCGCGAGACTCTGTTCTCGGTGCCTGCGAGCCAATTCTTCTGCAGGCCAATTCGCCGCACCTGGAACAGATACATCTGTTCGTCTCGGTCGATGCCGAACTCGATGTCCAGCGGCGTCGGGCCGCAAATTTCCTCGAGCTCTTTGGCCAGAGCGACCATTGCCCGGACGCGCTCGGACATGATCAGAGAGGGGTCGGCATCACGGAATACCAGGACACCTTTGGTGACGTTGGTTCCGCCCGTGATGGAATCCGTCCTGCCGGATTCATCATCGTATTCGATCGTGTAGAAGGGCGCGCCGCGTTGAACGTCGTGGGTCATGATGACGCCGCTGACGGCAACGTTCTCCAGCATCGGCTGAATCAGGACCTGGTCATTTGGGTTACCCGAATAGGACGCAATAACGTCTTCGATCGATGATTCGATGGCATCCGTATCTTGGCCGTCGACGTCCAGGCACGTTCGATAAGCACCCGCCATGGTGTTGTCAGCGCTGTCTTCGCCCACAGCGCTACTCCGAACGGCAAGGGCGACGGTCCCGAATTTTTGCGGAATGTCGGCGAGTAGCGTCTTCTTGTTTGAGGTCCAGTCCGCCGCCCGGAAATACAAGAGATCTAGGATTTCCGTGCCGTCGACAAGGGGGTACAAGCGTTCGAGTGTCTCTGCCTTCGTGCCAAAGACGAATCTCCCGGGACCACGGGTGGCCTTACGCTGCCGCTTTCCGCGGGAGGCAAATTTGCGCTGTTCGTCAGGAGATGAAGTTCGAGGCATGCAATCTCGATATCAGAATTCCACGGGAGAGGGTCGACACTTCTCCTTGGACCAAAGGTGCCACGACCCATGTCGAAGGAGCCGGAGACTTGCTTCAATACCATCGGAAAATATGGTTAACAAAGGCGTAATTTCGTGATCCTGAAAACCGGTGCAGCACGTAGGGCGTAATGCTTCGTCAAGGGCGTGCAAATTTCAGGATCACGTCACACACCCGTTCGATCTCGATTCGGTTCAATTCGGCACACATTGGCAAGCTGATCACGCGATCGGAGACGTTCTCCGTCACGGGTAGCGAGCCGCGCCTGTACCCGAGATGCGTCAGCGAAGGTTGGAGATGCAGCGGGGTAGGGTAGTGAACGCCGAACCCGATGTTGTTGGCCTTAAGAGCCTCCGTTGTCTCATCCCGGTTGGAGACCTGAATGACATAGAGGTGATACACCGGATCGACGTTGTCTGGCGGTTCGATCACCTGGAATCCCGCCGGCTTCAATACTGAATCATAAATAGCCGCGTTTTCTCTGCGACGGGTTGTCCATTCCTCGAGATAGCGGAGTTTCACGCCAAGGATGGCAGCCTGCATGGCGTCCATGCGTCGGTTGTATCCCACGATGTCATGCAGGTACTTCGTCTCGCGTCCGTGGTCGAGAAGCTTTTTGACACGGGCGATCGTGTCCGCGTCCTCGCTCACGACGCAGCCCGCATCCCCGCAGGCGCCCAGGTTCTTCCCGGGATAGAAGCTGAAGGACCCCACCTGTCCAAAGGTACCGACTGCTTTGCCGCCGTATTTTGCGAGATGTGCCTGGGCACAGTCTTCAATCATGAGAAGGTCGTGCGCGCCAGCAATATCTTGCAGCGCACCCATATCGCAAGGTGTGCCATACAGGTGGACCGGAACGATTGCCTTCGTCCGCGACGTAATCGCCTGGCGTACCAGGTTCGGGTCGATGTTGTATGTGCCAGGTTCGATATCCACGAAAACGGGTGTCGCACCAAGGTGCAGGATTGATTCCGCAGTGGCGATGAAGGTGTAGGCGACTGTGATGATTTCATCGCCGGGCCCGACTCCCGCTGCCTCCAGCGCCAGGGAAAGCGCGGTCGTTCCGTTGCTGCATCCGGCCGCATATTTGACGCCGTGGGCGGCGGCAAACTGTTCTTCGAATGCACCGGCATGCCGCCCTTGTATGTAGGCCATGGAATCATAGACATCTTCCAGCGCCCCCAGAATCTCGGGCCGTAGTTTTTCGTGCTGGGCCTTAAGATTGAGGACAGGAATTGGGGGGAACTCGGCGGAAGTATCGCTCGTCATTGTTTAACCTCGAATTCAGGCCTTGAGCGCGCGCATCGCCCTCGAAAATTTGTTCACGTGTGCCAATTACGTCCGCGAATGATCGCGTGGGGTCTAAGCCGGGCAGAGCAATCTATATCGGCGTTAATCCACGGGATAGTGCATCAGGACAATTCGGCGACACCAAACCACATGTCTGATTATCGCCTCCATGCAAAGAAGCGATATGGGTGGAACTCCGTGATTCGGAGATTCGAAACGCTAAAGAGGAATCTCTCCGGACGGCAGTGACATCCAATCAAACTAACCGTTTGTTAAGCGTATTCGGGCTATGACTGCGCAGACCCACAATAACGGCTTGGAGTGTGTATTGATGGCAACTGCCGCGGCACTCGAATATCAGGAATTTCCTCTGGAAGCGCAGCATTCTGCTACGCGAACGGGCATGACCGATCACGAGGCAGGAGACGCTGCGGATTTTCTCGCCGAGTTTGTTGCCAATCAGGGCGAGTTTTCGGTCCAAAGCGACATAACACTGGATTTCAATACAATCGACAGAATCTCCCTGATCTCCCGGGCAAGGGAATTACTTGAAGATCAAGGCGTGGTGATGGTCACTAACTATACCCCTCATGAAGATATCGACAGAATTCGATACGACTTCGAGACTGTTTGTGATGCCTATAGCGCGCACCTCGCCAGAGATCAAAGGTTTGAAGATGACAAAGTGCGCATTTCACCAACGTCAGAGCGACTCGATTCCAAGACCCAGGCGGAGATGGAAAAGCCTCTGTTCCGGCTTCGCGATGGTTCAGATCGCGGAATTATCAGTGTATTTCGTATTCAGCGGCTTCTAAATCCTGTCAACGCAAAGAGCTTAATCCAACATCTGAGATCTGACTTTGTTCGTTCGGTTGTCGACGGCTACGACGGCCGGAATTGGAATTTCAGTGACGGTTACACCAACGCATACATAAACCGCTCAATGATACAGACGCGCGGTTATCACATGGATGGACTCTGCGGCAACATGAAGGCGTTCCTTTACCTGACCGACGTAGAGTCAGAGGCAGACGGCCCTTACTGTTACGCGCGAGGGACACACAAAGAGGCCGAACTCGCAGCCGTGAATCAGCATCTCAACTCTCGGCTAGGATGGCACGAACTCGATTTCGCTTTTTTTGATCGTCGCCGGGAGACTGCGTGCCTCGGCGAGAGAGGAACCCTGATCATTTCAGATCAATCAGGATCTCACCACGCACACCCGCAAGCCGAAGGCGCCGAGAGAATCGTCGCTGTTCAATCCATCATGGCTAGCTGAGGTCTATCGCCGGGGCTTGTTTGCGCCGCCGGTATCGGTCGTCATGGATTATCCTCCTCAGTTTCACCTGACGTTCCGGGGGGTTGCCTCGCGGTGACGTTGGAACCTGTGAGAATTGTCGCCATCACGCAAGCCAGAATGACGTCTTCCCGCTTGCCTGGGAAGGTGATGTTGCCTGTTATCGGCAAACCGTTCCTCTGGTATCACATAGAGCGCTTGAGAGAATCTAAGGCGGCTGATCTTGAATGTTCCGAACGGGTGAGCACACTGAGCGCCACGCCACAGGAGATAATCAAATCGTCAGTTTTCGAATCGAAAGTCGCGATGAAATTTCGATCATCTTCTACCTGTGCTGGATAGTGGCACGACTCTGGCCGGGTTTTCGAAATGTCTTTGTCGACAGAACCGATTACGCCGACCGCGTGCCAATTGGATCGAGAAATTAGGAGTTCTAACCGTTATGTCTAGCGTTCATTCCAACGACGAACCGCTGCACACGGCATTGCCTGAACTCAGTCCATATCTCGATGGCAACCGCTACACGCGCTTTAAGGAAGATCATAAGAACATCGTCAGGAAACTCTCGGAATTCTTCGATCCAAGCCAACCGGTTTCTTTGGTCGACGTAGGGTGCGGCAACGGGGAACTGCTGTTCGTAATCAAGAATGCTTTCTCCCACTGGGAGCTTCAAGGCTCAGATGCCACCCCCGAATACATCGAAGTCGCTAGGCAATTCGAGGGGCTTGCAGGTGTAAACTTCAGTTGCGAATCCCTGTTCGATCTTAGTGGAGTCTTCGATGTTGTAGTTTCAACGGGACTCGTCGAGATCTTTCAAGATTCGGAGCCGGTCGTGAAAAAGCTAATCGATCTCTGTAAGCCCGGGGGATGGATGATTTCGGATGGGATATTCAATCCCTACCCGGTCGATGTCCGTCTCCAGTTCTGTGACAAGTCCAAAGAGGAAGGCCGTGAAACTTGGAGAACCGACTGGAATATGCATTCGCAGCAAACCTTGCGGGAACTGCTAGAGGGTCATGTGGCCTCCATCGAATTCGAAGAAGTTATCATGGATATGGATTTACCGTTCGATCCGTCCAAACCGGCGTTTGCGACATTCACGTTCCGAGACGCTGACGGTAAGAATATTCAAACCAACGGACTCAATATCATAAAAAACAAACATCTTATGATCGTCCGAAAATGAGACGCTGCGCCGCAATGTGGGATAAATCTGATGGGTCCGATTAAGGCCGGTGTGATCGGCTTAGGTGTTGGCGAGCAACACATTAGGTCCTATCAAAACATCCCGGGCTGCGAGGTCCTTGCTGTTTGCGATCGCGATGCGGATCGACTTGGCGATATCGCTGACCAGTACGAAATCCCCACGCGTCAAACTGACTGGCGATACCTGACCGAGCACCCGGACTTGGATGTGATCTCGGTATGCAGTTATGACGACGGACATGCAGAGCAGATGATCTCGGCATTCAAGCACGGCAAGCATGTCATGGTCGAAAAGCCGGCATTTTTCGACAAACGGGAAGCAGAGCGCGTGCAGAGGGCATTGATCGACAACGATCGCGTTCTGTCTTCAAACCTCATATTGCGTAAAAGCCCTCGTTTTCAGGCAATCAAGAGACTGATTGATGATGATGCCTTCGGGGAGATCGTTCACATCGAAGGCGACTACTTGCACGATATCTTGTGGAAAATCACCGATGGCTGGCGAGGTAGGATGAAGTTCTATTGCACGCTCTACGGAGGTGGCGTGCACCTGATCGACCTTATGCGTTGGTTGATCAGCCAGGAGGTAGATGAGGTCTGTGGCTTCGGGAACGACATTCTGACCCGCGATTCGTCGTATCGCTTTCCCGACACGATTTCTGCATTGCTGAAGTTCCGAAGTGGTGCAACGGGCAAATCCACCACCATGTTTGGTCCGAAGCGCACCAAGTTTCACTCTCTAAATGTATTTGGGACGAAGCTGACATTTATTAACGATTCGCCTGACGCCAAGTTGTTTTCGGGTGACCGCCCCGAGGACGAGCAGCCATTTAGCGTCCCATATCCTGCCATCGAGAAGGGGGATCTACTCCCTGAATTCATTGATGCGATCCGCGAAGGTCGGGAGCCACTGGTGTCCAAGGTGGATGTGTTTCGCACGATGGACGTGTGCTTCGCTATTTGGGAGGCGGTGTCATCCGGCCGTAACGTACCAGTGACCTATTTGATGTGAGATGAATTTGCCGGTGAGACATGCGTCGACAGGTACACGGGCATCGAAGGGTGACATCGACATTCCCTTCGCCCGCCCGATGCTGGGTGAGGAGGAACAGGAAGCGGTCGCCCGCGTACTGTCAGGTCACGTTTTAACCCACGGACCCTATATCGAGCAATTTGAACAGCGTTTCGCTGAACTGATCGGCGTTTCCGAGGCTGTCGCGGTTTCGTCCTGTACTGCTGCCCTTCATCTCTCCTTGTTGGGGCTCGGCATCGAGGCAGGCGATGACTCACGTGGCCACGGCACACGCCGTCGAACACTGTGGAGCTCGACCGGTTTTCGCCGATGTATCACCGAGCACAGGGAATATAGATCCGGCGTGTCTTGAAGCCGCAATAACCCCGCAGACCAAGGCAATCGTGGTTGTTCACTATCTCGGTCTTCCTTGCGATATGGAAGTCATCTCAGGGATTGCAGAGGCCCGCAACTTGGTTGTTATTGAGGACTGCGCACTCGCAATTGGCGGCGCTTATGCCGGACGCCACTCTGGTTCACTGGGACATGTTGGTTGTTTCTCATTCTACCCCTCCAAACACATGACGACGCTGGAAGGAGGGATGCTCGTGACCGACGACACGGCGCTGGCCGACTTCGCCAGAAGGAACCGGGCATTTGGCTATGACCGGGGTGCGGCGGAAAGAAGCGTGCCAGACCTTTATGACGTTTCGTCGCTCGGATTCAATTACCGCATGAGCGAAGCACATGCGGCAGTCGGTCTGTGCCAGCTAGATCGTCTTGACGGATTCATCGCGAAACGCAGAGAAAACTCCAATGCATTGCTCGAATGCTTGGGCACCATTGACTGCGCCATGGTCTTTCCCGCTTTAAGCGGTTCCGCCGAATCCGGTCGCTTTTGCGTCAACCTGACGCTCCATGACGAGGGAATCATTTCCCGAAACGACTTGGTGAGAAGACTTGGTGCAGCCTCTATCGGCACCAGTATCCACTACCCGGTTGCTTTGCCAATGTCCGCTTTCTACCGCGAGAAGTACGTTTGCGACGAGAGCGAATTTCCGGTCAGCACGTGGATCGCTGCGCATACCATCTCGTTACCGTGTGGTCCACATCTCGGACTCGAGGAAATGGAATACATCTCCGACAGCGTGGCAGCTCTGCTCACCTAATGCCGGAAATCTTCAACCGCATTCATACCTGATGATCATCCTAGGGATCGCCGACAGCCATGAGAGCCACGCGTGTGTGGTCAAAAATGGGCGCCTGTTGAGCGCCCTCGCAGAAGAACGGCTGTCGCGCCTAAAGGCGGATATGGGATATCCCACCCAGGCAGTTGCAAGTGCATTGGAGATCGCAGGAGTGCATCCCCGCGAAGTAGACCGCGTTGTGTTTGCCGGCCGTGCAGGATCCGCATTCATGCGAATCTATAAACGCACAGCCTTGTTCGAGATCTCAGACTGGTTGGAGCAGAATCACAAGTACTGGAAGCCCAAACTTTACGAAGCTCAACCGCTGACACCTCTTGACGACTATCAGCATCACAAGCATCTCCGTGGTGACGATCTGGGGTCCGATCCGTATTTCGGGTTCGTCGAACGCGCCCGGCAGACCCGTCCCGAGAAGTGGTCACAGGTCATGAGGGAGGTCCAACAACAAGCTGTGACGGCACAGTTGGGAATCCCGGCTGAACGGATATTTTTTTTGCGGCACGAGGATTGCCACAAGGCCTATGGATATCATTCGGCGCCCGCAAGGCCTGAGCGTGCGCTTGTTCTGACGATAGAGGGGGGAGGCGATGATTCGTCGGCAACGGTGAGCACAGTGACGCGCCGAGTGATCGATGAACACTGGAAATCGAATGAGGTCTCACTCGGCCGTCTCTACAGAAATGCGACACTCCTTCTCGGAATGAAACCCGGGCAGCATGAATACAAGGTGATGGGGCTCGCGCCCTATGGAACGGAGTATTACGGCCGTAAAAGCCTCGAGTTCTTTCGCCGCATTGACGCCGTAGAAGGCAACGCAATTGTCAGGAAACCGGGCGTTAAAGATCTCTATTTCAGCCTTTTCATGCCGTTCGGGACAAACGTGAGGCGTTGGATGACCCTCATCTCAGCACCGTTCTAGACGAAATTGAGCTTCGTGCCTCTGTGGAACTTGCGAAGTTGGAGCAGCTTTCCTGATTCGCTTTCGCTAGCCGGCTGAAAATTTCTCGATATCGATGCCCTCTGCCCTTGCTTGTGGGCCGTTCCCCTTCATATACTCCGCGCCGCTCAAACTAAGTTGGGGCAAAGGTTATAGGAGGTGCAATGGCGACCCGCCTGCCCAAATCTTACAGGCCGACTGAAGACGAATCGTTCATGAACGCTCGGCAACGAGAGTATTTTCGCCGCAAGCTGGTGGGCTGGCGGGAAGAGTTGGTTCGAGAGTCCACGCAAACGTTGCAGCATCTTCAACAGGATAGCTTGCAGGAACCCGATTTGGCGGACCGCGCGTCTGTAGAATCAGAACGCTCGCTCGAACTGAGAACGCGAGACCGTGAGCGCAAGCTTATCGCCAAGATCGTTGTTGCATTGGAACGCATTCAAGATGGCAGTTACGGTTATTGCGAGGAAACCGGTGATCCGATCAGCCTCTCCCGTCTCGATGCCCGGCCGATTGCGACCTTGACGATTGAAGCGCAGGAACGTCACGAAAAGCGGGAAAGAACCTACCGCGACGATTGACGCAGTATCGCGGAGCGCACAATAGAAGACGGCCGGCGCATTCAGCACCGGCCGTCGTCAAACACACGCATCAAGTGGGGCTAGAAGGGTAGGATTGCGTCCAGAACCTGTGCGCCATAGCGCGGCTGCTGAACATCCGTCAACTGACCGCGTCCACCGTATGCAAAGCGGGCTTCTGCGATCTGCGTGTGCTGAATGGTATTCGTGGAAGTGATGTCTTCTGGCCGAACCACGCCGGCCACTGTCAGTTCTCTGATCTCAAAATTAACGCGGATTTCCTGGTGGCCGTAAAGCACCATGTTCCCGTTTGGCAGGAGTTGCGTAACGACGGCCGCGATCTCGAACGTAATCTGCTCTTCGCGGTCGACCGTTCCCGTGCCGGTCGTCCCCAACCAACAATTCACTAAATGTCCGTATACTTGAGAATCTCGGAACTGTTGTCTGGGCGGAACGATGACAGCATGGCAAAATGGCGGCGTGAATTCATTTGCTCTGATTGATTGATGGCGAACAGATGGTCGGTATGGACGTGGCACCGCTGAACGCCACCGTTGATCGAACTCCTCGGGCCGGCAATTCTCGGCAGTCAAACCGCATTCAAGTTGTAGCGTGGTTGGTCGCGGCAATTGCGGCGCTCATTCTGGTATTCACATTGGAAGGCCTGTCACCGTTCGTGCTGGCGCTTTTCGGTGCCTTGGGTACCATTTTTGTGGGTGCCGGCGTTGCCGGAGCTTGGCGGCTGACGGGACCAAGGGAAGAACGTGTGTCTCCAAATCGGACTGCCGACTCGCAGTGGTCCAGGTTCTGGGGCGGGATGACCGAGGATTCCGAGGGTCAGGTCGTAGACGCGAATGGTGTCTATCGCACGATTGTGGGTGCGAAGACGGGCCTTCCGGCCCCTTCGCTCGATCAAGCATTCGAGTCGGACCAGGACAGCCGGGATGCCATTCGTCGTCTTCGCGCGAATGCTCGGTCCGGTATTGTTTCGAGCGAGATCCTCCGGATCTCATCCGAAGTCGACGGTGCGTCGATTCGCTGGCTGAACGTTACGACGGGTCCCAGTGATGATGTCGACAGAGGGGTGACCTGGGGATTGGCGGACGTCACCGGTGCGCAGCAGAAACTGGGAGGTCTGGAGCGCGACTACCGGCTGCTGTCGGATCTCGTCGACCATATTCCGGTGGGCATCTGTCTTTTGGCGGAAAGCGGTCAGTTTCAGTTCGTTAATCGCACTCTCGCTGAGTGGCTGGACCATTCGCCACAGGATTTGATCGGCGAGGGCACCAAATTCGATGATTTCGTGTTGAGTGACCCAAGTGTTGACGGTGACGGTGACGGTGTCGCGTCCGGCGCCGACGGAGATAGCGCTGAGATCCGTTTGAAGGGCCGCCGGGGCAATGAATTTCCGGTGCATATCAGCCAAACCATGGCTTACGACGCCGAAGGCGGCATTGTTGGCCTGCGTTCGATCGTCCGTGACATTTCCGGTGAACAGGAACTCGAGGAGACTCTGCGGCGTGCGGAAGAGGGATTCCGCCGATTCTTCGACTATGCACCGGTCGGTATCGTCATGGTCGACAGTGAGGGATTGATCGTCGAGACCAACGCCGCCTTTCAGCTGATGGTTGGAATCAACCCCGACGTGGAACGGATGCCTCCGCTATCCGAGCTCATCGTCGAAAGTGATCGCGATAAATTGCAGGCAGAGTTTGACCACCTGCGTGCCGGCGAAACACCCTTGGTACCCCTTGAGGTCCACCTCGACGGCCCGGTCATGAAAATCGTACAGTTGTATGCACGGAAAACGGGTGACGTGGTTGCGCTCGAATCGGACCTCATTGTCTACATCGTGGACACGACCGAGCAGAAGAACCTCGAAGCCCAGTTCACGCAATCTCAGAAAATGCAGGCTGTTGGTCAGTTGGCCGGCGGCATCGCGCACGACTTCAACAACCTGCTGACTGCGATCATCGGATATAGCGACCTGTTGCTGCAGCGCCATTCCGTTGCCGATCAATCGTTCGGCGACATTATGCAGATCAAACAAAACGCCAATCGTGCGGCGAATCTCGTTCGTCAGTTGCTTGCGTTCTCGCGGAGGCAGACACTTCAGCCAAAGGTCCTGGTGTTGTCAGACGTTCTTGCGGAACTGTCGAACCTGTTGAGGCGTCTTCTTGGCGAGAACATCGAGCTGAAACTTGTTCTTGGCCGGGATGTCGGTCTGGTGAAGGTCGATCAAGGCCAGTTCGAGCAGGTGATTATCAATCTCGCGGTGAATGCCCGGGACGCCATGCCGGAAGGGGGGGCTTTGACGATCAAGACCCGGAACTCCGTCGATGGGCCCGATACGCACACCGGACCGGAGTCACTGCCGCCGGGCGACTACGTTCTCCTGGCACTA
>Ga0115002_10000355_pt1 | contig 65913 bp, 68 predicted proteins | sample ArcticOcean_MG_C_8_FD_89576 | JGI IMG/M metagenome (GOLD analysis project Ga0115002, IMG submission 89576) | Marine microbial communities from western Arctic Ocean - ArcticOcean_MG_CB11_86 | ecosystem: Environmental > Aquatic > Marine > Oceanic | place: Arctic Ocean: Canada Basin | collected... | reverse complement strand
GCACCACCGAAAGTTGCCGGTAGCATTCCATCACCGAAACTTAAGAAGGAAAAAATACCAAAGGTTGAAGAAACAATTGTTGAAGAAATTGTGGAAGAAATAGAAATTGTACAAGAACAAGAAATTGAAGTTATAAAAGAGAAAAAAGTTGAGGGGAAGCCTGCCAAGAAAAACATAGCAGCCCAAATTTTAGGCACGACTGAAAAGAAGAGCCGTGGCCTCAAACAAAGAAAAGGAAAAGGAAAAGTAGTCAAGGACCCTAGTGTCCAGAGTGATCGGGCGGCGGCATTAATTGAGCTAAGCCGCAAAAGAGCGATGGTGCCAGTCCCTAAGGTAGTTGTTAAAGAAAAAGTGGTTAAACCGCCTCCAAGAAGACGTAGACAAAAGTCAAGTTATCAACCCGCAGCTAGAGCTAAGAGATTAAATCGGAGCAGACATATGGAATATAAATATGAAATGCGTAAATTGCTACAGGACATTAATGTCTCTGAAGAACATAGGTCAAACCTCCTAGGTACAATCTGGGCTAAAGGTGAAAGAAAGACCTCGTCTGATGCTAAATTATTCCTTGATGAGAAATTAGGCGAAGGCGCGATAAATGAAGAACAAAAATCAAGACTTGAAAAGGTAATTGACGATTATACAATAAGAAGGTGAGAATATAGTAGTGGAAAATAATACAGTAGTACAAGTGCATTACCATGGATATTACCATGGCACAAACGAAGTTTTTGATAGCTCACTAGAACGCGAGCCTTTGACTTTCTTAGTAGGTCACGGACAGATGATCCCTGGTTTCGAAGCAGAAATATTAGGTGCAGATGAAGGTGAAAAAAGAACTTTTACGCTTGAGCCGGATAGGGCATATGGTCCAAGACAAGAAGAATACGTGATGGAAAGGTCAAAAGCAGAATTTCCAAAAGATGTTGATTTAGAAGTTGGGATGAAATTTCAGGCAGAAGTTGGAGGTATGCCTACGCCTGTAGAAATTACTGATATAACCGCAGATGTTGTTACTGTTGATTTTAATCACCCAATGGCAGGAAAAACTTTGACTTTCGATATTGAAATTGTGTCAATAAGACAAGCCGAGGATGAGGAATTAAGTCACGGTCATGTCCATGGACATGGTGGGCATCACCACTAATGAAATCACATAATTCATTTGCTGTGATACCTCCCGAGACACGTGGCAGAGCGTAAGAGTAGGTCGACCACTCGTGGTGGTTTATCGAGAAATGACATTTCTACGCCCAAAACAACATCTGAATCAGACCATCCAGAGAATGGGCATAATTTACCTGGCGTTGCTCCTTATACTAGGGGAATTCATTCTCGAATGTATAAAGATAAACTATGGACTATGAGGCAGTATGCAGGATTTTCAACTGCTGGAGAAACAAATCAGCGCTTCAAACTATTACTTAAATCTGGCCAAACAGGATTATCTGTGGCATTCGATTTACCCACGCAATTAGGGATGGATTCGGATGAGGAGGATGCTTTAGGAGAAGTTGGAAAAGTAGGAGTCCCTATTGATTCTTTGGAAGATATGGAAACGTTATTTGAAGGCATCAATCTAGGAGAAGTTTCTACTTCAATGACAATAAATGCTCCAGCAACCACTTTACTAGCACTTTACATAGCAACAGCAGATAATCAAGGTGTACCCAGAGAACAACTGAGAGGGACCGTTCAGAATGATATTCTAAAAGAGTATATTGCTAGAGGTTTGTATGTGTACCCACCTAAAGAGTCAATTAGACTCACAACTGATTTATTTGAGTGGTGTAACCTCAATACACCCAAGTGGAATACTATTTCGGTTAGTGGATACCATATTAGAGAGGCAGGTTCAACAGCAGTTGAGGAAGTAGCATTAACTCTAGCAAATGGAATATTTTATGCTGAAGAAGCAGTAAAAGCTGGACTAGATATAGATGATTTCGCTCCGAGAATGTCATTTTTCTTTGGATGTCATAACGATTTCTTTGAGGAAATAGCAAAGTTTAGAGCGGCAAGACAATTGTGGTATGAACTAGTTAATGAACGATTTAACCCAAAAAATCCAAAATCATCTCAATTAAGATTCCATACACAAACCGCTGGAGTCACTCTAACTGCTCAGCAACCAATTAATAATGCTGTGAGAGTGTCATATCAAGCTCTATCGGCAGTATTAGGTGGCACTCAATCACTTCATACTAATAGTTATGATGAAGCTATAGGATTACCAACGAATGAATCTGTTAAGATTGCCTTGAGAACTCAACAAATAATTGCGCATGAAACTGGAGTTGCTGATGTTGTAGACCCGCTTGCGGGATCATATTTAGTCGAAGAATTAACTTCTACAATTAGAAATAAATCTTATAAAATGATATTAGAACTAGAAAAACAAGGTGGTGTGTTGAATTGTTTAAAATCCGGAATCCAGCAAAAAATGATACATGAAAGTGCTTGGAAAGAAATCAAAGATACTGAAAATAAAGATTTACTAGTTGTGGGAGTAAATACAAACATAGAAGATTCAAATAATTTGAATCTAGGATTAAAAATTGACTCCGACAATGAATTGAAGCAGATTTCAAAGTTACAAAAATATAAAAATGCAAGGAATAATGATTTATTGATACAAAAATTAGAATCGTTGAAAGTGACATGTGAGGGGACTGAAAATGTCATGCCGGCATTAATTGAAGCGCTAAAAGTAGGTGCTACAGTTGGAGAAGTTAATAGCATAATGAGAGACGTATTTGGTACATGGATTTCTCCAAGTGGTGTTTAGATGAGTAGAATAGATCATGTTGGTATTGCGACAGAAAGTATAGAAGATGCATCGGTATTTTGGGAGCTAATTGGTCTCAGACCAAGCCGAGATGAGGTGAATTTAGAACAGGATGTAAAAATTAGAATGTTTTATGGAATAGATGGAAAGGGGGAGAAAACGCACTCTAAAGTGGAATTAATAGAAGCAATGTCAGAAAAATCTCCTATTGCGAGATTCATTTCTAAGAAAGGACAAGGGATACAGCAATTGGCAATAAGCGTCGATAATATTGATGAATTAATAATTAATCTGATAGATTCTGGAATACGTATGATCAACAAACAATCTACTGATGGGGCGCAAGGAAACAAGATTGCTTTCGTTCATCCGGAATCGACAGGCGGTGTCCTTGTAGAGCTGGTTGAAAGGATGGATATAAAATCATGAAGAGGTTGGAGTGATTATGCTTGACTTGATTTCTAAATTAATGCGAATGAATGCTGAAACTCAAAACCTCGATAATGAATTAGTAAATTCAGAAGTAAATTATATTTCAAGTACTCTAGAATTAATGAGAGACGCACAGCAAATATCCAACGATGCATATCTTGATTCGGGTTCAATCCAAGGAGGACTATCAGTAATATCTAGTTTATTGGAACAGGGAATCTCAGATTCAGAAATTGATTTATTACTAAATACATTATTTGAACGTGCTAAAATATTAGATTTAAAATACCCTAAATTAAACAAATTAGTGGAATCTTATAGAAACAATTAATATTCACAGAGTAATACTGAGAGAATACTTAAAAGTAACTGATAGTTGCGAAAGTTATGCCTAAAATAAGTTTAGACATACCTGCAGAGTTATTGGATGATTTGAAAACACATGTTGGCGAACAAAGAAAATTTATTTCTGTTGCAGATGCTGTAAGGACTGCATGTAGAAAAATGTTGGATCAATTAGATTCGATTGATGAGTTTCATGGTAGGAGATGATTAAATGAAGAATGGAGTACCTAATAGAGAAGATGCACGAAATGCTATAGAAATATTAGTGAGGTATATCGAAAAAATAGATGGACCACTAAGGGAAGGGCTGTTGGATACTCCAAGAAGAGTCATTGATGCATATGAAGAACTATATCAAGGATACAATATTGATGCTGTTTCTCTCCTTGAATCCACATTTAATGCAGAAGGATATGATGGTATTGTTTTACTGAGAGATATAGAATTTCATTCAACATGCGAGCATCACATGTTACCATTTACAGGTAGCGCTCATGTCGCTTATATCCCGGTGGAAAATATAGTTGGGATAAGTAAATTAGCTAGATTAGTTGATCTTCATGCACTCAGACTGCAAAATCAGGAAAGGATTACCAAATCAATTGCAGACGATTTAGAAAGAGTTTTACAACCTTTGGGGTGTGCTGTTATAATTGAGGCAAAGCATGGATGTATGCAATGCCGAGGTGTCAAAAAACAGAATTCTGTGATGACTACGAGTTCGATGAAAGGTGTTTTCTTCGATAATGCTGAAGCAAGAGTTGAATTATTACAATTGATTAAGAATCCAAGGAATAACTGAGGAATAATATGACCATACTTAACCAAAACATAGATTTGGAAAAATTATACCCTATTGTTGAAATTTTTCATAGTGTCCAGGGAGAAGGTTACCATTGTGGTATTCCATCAATATTTATTCGATTTGGACGTTGTAACCTAAGGTGTCCATGGTGCGACACAGATTTCGATGTTTGGACAGACATGAATATTGGAGAGATTGTTAATGAATTATCAAAATATGACTGCGATAGAATAATATTAACTGGTGGAGAACCAGCATTACAGGATTTGATGACTCTGTCGGCTTACCTAAAACCATTAGATTATTACCTAAGCATTGAAACAAATGGGACAATACAAATCCCTACAGGAGTAATAGATTGGATTTGTGTGAGTCCAAAAGATCAAGAATATGCGGATTTGAAAATTAAACAAAGAGTTGGCGACGAACTAAAGGTGGTGTATATGAATCAAAATTTATCAATGTATGATGAATTAAAAGAAGGCTTTGAACACCTATTTCTACAACCACTTTATGATGAAGGTCAGAGTACCGAATGGAACGGTATGAGTTTTCATAGTACATTCGATAAAGTTAGGTCTAATCCCGAGTGGAGGTTATCTTTACAGACACATAAATGGATGGGTGTGGAATGAAAAGAGCGGTGATGGCTCTAAGTGGAGGGATGGATTCGACAAGTCTCTTAATCCACTTACTGGCAAATAACTACGATGTTGACTGCATATCATTCAGATATGGACAAAAACATGTTATCGAAATAGAGAAAGCAGATAAAAATATACATTATCTGAGTGAAAAGGGATTTAAGGTAAATCATATAATAGTAGATTTATCATCTGTAATGTCAATATTTCATTCAGCACTAACAACCGAAGAGCTGGTAATACCAGAGGGGCATTATGAAGAAGAGCAAATGAAGGCCACGGTAGTTCCGAACAGAAATGCAATATTTTCATCTATAATCTATGGCTATGCTTTGTCAATAGTATCGAAAGAAAGGAAGAAAGTGAAAATTGCTTTAGGAGTCCATAGCGGTGACCATGCAATTTATCCAGATTGCCGGCCAGAATTTTATGAAAGTCTAGAATATTCTTTTAAGATAGGGAATTGGGATTCGGAAATGGTGGATTTCTTCCTCCCCTATATCGATGGTGATAAAACTTCTATCCTTCGAGACGCAGAGGATTCATGCGAAAGATTAAAATTAGATTTTAATACTGTTTTTTCAAATACTATTACGTCATATAACCCTGATTCAGAAGGTAGAAGTTCCGGAAAAACAGGAGCCGATATTGAAAGAATTTTGGCATTCAGAGAGATTGGTAGAGTTGATCCAATAGATTATATTGATTCATGGAACGCAGTACTTGAAAATGCAATATCGGTTGAATCGGAACATAATAAAAAATATTACAAAGAAAAATTAACTGAATTAGAATATAATGTAACCCGAAATAGCGCAACAGAACCTCCGTTTTCAGGACAATTATGGGATGAAAAAAAGGAGGGAGAGTATACTTGTATTTGTTGTGGGCACCTGTTATTCACGTCAGAAATGAAATTTGACTCAGGTTGTGGGTGGCCATCATTCCATACAGAACATGGTGATGCTGGGATCATCCAAAAAGAAGATAAAACACTTGGAATGGTGCGTTTAGAGGTAAAGTGTTCTAAGTGCGATGCACATTTAGGTCACATATTTAATGATGGGCCTATTCGATTTGGAGGAGATAGGTACTGTATTAATTCCGCGTCAATGAGTTTTGAGGAGAGAGAATAATGGTCACAATAATTAGAAGATTTGTAGAAACGGATACTGGACATAGAGTTCCTAATCATAAAAGTAAATGCCGACATATGCATGGACATAGATACCGATGGGAAGCTGAAATCGAAGGCGATGTAGTTGTTGAAAAGGGAGTATCTGAAGAGGGAATGTTGATGGATTTTTCCGATATCTCTGAAATATTGAGGGAATATATCCATGACGTAGTTGATCATGCATTCGTTGTTTATGAAAAAGATCATGAGGCCTTAGAAGCTTTGGCAGTTTTGGGGGATGCACATAGAACAGTTGTAGTTCCTTTCATACCTACTGCTGAAAACTTAGCCAAATGGGCGTTTGAGCAGATAGAACCTAGAATTATATCAAAATATCAACAAAAATTGCGATTGACTGCGGTCCATGTCAGAGAAACTCCCAAGTCATTTGCTACTTGGAGAATTGAAAATTAATTATTATTTGAAACAATTTCTTCCCAAATCTCTGGGTTTTTGGAAAAATAATCAAATGCAAGATTAGTTGTTTGAATGACCCCTAGTAATCTATGTATTTCATCATCTTTTGGTAAACCACGTAAAATGACTCTATGTAATGTTTCATCAATTCCAACTCTTCTGAAATCAATAGTAGGCATCAATTCAGATAACCTAGTGATTTCGGTTCTTAACACATTTTTTAGTTCGGAGGAAAGGAGTTTTTCTACTTTAGAGTCATCAGAAGTTGAAATATTATTCCGATACCATGAGTAACAAATTATAGAAACGGCATGACTCAAATTCATTATTGGATAACCAGGCCATGTAGGGATTGTAACGAGTAAATCACACATCTTCAATTCATTATTTAGCAGCCCCTTCCCTTCGGGTCCAAATACAATAGAGATGTTTCCTTCAATATTACTCAATTGCTTAGGTAAATCCTCAGGATCTAAAAAATGACGGAAAGAAACTTTGCTACCTAGTTCTCTTTTTCCCGACGTCCCGATCACAAGACTCGAATCAGAAACTGCCGATTTTATGTCATCATAGAATTTAGCATCATCTAATACTGATTGGGCATGTTTTGCTCTATTCCTTACTTCATCAGACCAGTTATTATCTCTCCCAACAATTCTAAGTTCAGAAAAACCGAAGTTTTTCATAGAGCGCGCTACGGCACCAATATTACCATCGAATTGAGGCCTGACGAGTACAATAGACACGTTTTTGGAATAAAAGGGGGGGGGGACATCAAGCATTTCGCCCATCTGAATCAAATATCCGACTACAAGGATTAGAATAATACTTCTCTAATCGACTCTTCGTTGTCTGTATCTAGTGATGTAACCAGCGATCCAATTTCTCATACGCTTGTTGGATACATCAGTATATTCTGTAACGTAGTGTTTATTATTTTCAAAATCAGCATTAAACATATCTGGATAAAGTTCAACTAATCTTAAAGCCCTAATTTTTATGAATGAAGGTCTGATATTGCCCATTATTTATTCCTCCAATAATTTGACTTCTAAGGGGAAGCCTTCCTCTCTTGTGACCTGTACACGAATTTTTCTAGGAGGATTTTGCATACCTCTAGCCCAAATAACCTGATTGACTGCTTCATCGATCCAAATCTCTTCTTCATCGGTTTTCTTCATATGCTGAGAAACATGTTTTTTGATTTGAGCCATAGCACGGTTTGCTCTTCTTGTTCTTGGTACGGTCCAAGCAGCGCGTAATGGAATTGTCATTTCTCTAATTTCTGCCATACTTATTCACCTCTGTAATTTCGAACGGCGCCACATGTGCCTTTTGGGATGGCTTGTGACATTTCTATTAGTTCGCAACATAACCCAAACAGGAACACGACGATTCTGCTTCGTGACTTTGTTAAGTCTAAGTTTCTTTGCTAGTGGTTTAACGCGAGCCATTTAATCACCTTAATATTTAGAGAGTCCTGGGTATTTTTCTTCGGCAGCACCTCTTACCGAGTGAGCAACCTTATCCAATAGTGCGTGGCCATCTGGAGTTAATACTTTACCAAAGTTAACTGTATTTGCAAGATTCCATTTACTTGTAATTAGTCCTGCTTCTGTTAACTGCTGTAATACCGTTCTAGCAACGTTTCTAGATCCTGCGGCTGCACGAGTTGGTTTAACTCCTCTATCCTTAGGTCCCCCATACAATTGCGCCATGTGATTTGCACCAATAGGACCTTTCAGTCCTACTTTTCGAAGAACCGCAGCTGAACGAATAAACCACCAATCGTCTTGAGTGGGTGGTCTTTCTCGATGAATGCCTGTTTTCACATACTCCGCCCATTCTGGAGGTGAAATTTGTTCTAATTCTTGGAGCTCAGAAGAAAGGCTACCAATCAGTAAATCAGCAGGTACATCGTAATACGTGGTCATACTCTCACCTTTGTGCGGACCGCCCGTCCTAGAGTCTGTATTTAACCGTGATGACAAAGGACGACCGTAGCGTATAGAGAAGAATACTGTAACATGATTCAACAAGTATTCAAAACCACCCCCCTAGCCCCCTATGATATGGAGAAGTCAATGTCACGTAACCCTAACATGTTACGAACACTAATCGGCCTAGGATTAGTGTTGATTATTATACTCGGTTACGCAGTACATTCCAACACAGTCGATTCTGAATATTATCTTTTTGAGACTTCGAATTCAGAGAATAATCTCGAACTAATTCAACTGGAAGATAATATGTCTGAGTGGTACGTTGTAACAAACTCTGCAATAACATGGATCAATACGACGGTTGATGGCGCCCCTCATGACAGTATTCTCAAATTAGACGCCTCAGGAGTTGATTGGTACCATACTCCATCTTTAGGGCAAAATGATAAAAACTTCAATTGCAAAGAATTTGCTCCTGATTATGTGAATTTGATTGAAACTTGTGTAAAGGGACCTTTTCATGAAATTAATCTAAATGAACAAAATAAAATGATTGGATTGGTATCGTTAGATTTACCAATTGGCGGACTTGGTTCAGTACAAGCCGATAATTTAGCAGAAGCAAATACAACTGTTCAAGAATTAGTTGATGATAATTCGAGGATAATTACTTGGAAAGTCAGTATAATAGATTCAGATGGGACCATATTGTCCTCGCAAGGTATAGAGGTTACGAGCACCATCACAACACATGAATTCATCTCAGTTGAAGAATTCAAACTCGACCCAATTCAAGAATCGATATACAGTTTCGCAACACTTGTTGGTTGTTTTACGTTATTACTAATACTACCGATGATCGCTTATCTGTCAGCAGTATACAAGGAAAAACGAGATGAAGAAGAAAGACTCAATACGCCAGAATTAGTCATTAAAGAGGAATAATCGCCTTTTTATTAATTATTACTGCTAAATTCAAATCAATAAAATTGGTTAAAGAGATATTTAGTCTTTCAGAAACTGGAGCAATTCTCTCATGGAATATATTATCCATAATATCACAAATTTCACCAAATGTTCTAGTTCCATCCATGAGTTCCCAGAATAAGGAGTTCATATCATCTAATGGTCTTTCTAATGCCCTAGGTGCATTGAATAACCTAGCTAAGATTTTTTCCAAAAAACTAAATTTCTTATCTATGACTATAACTACTCTCTTACCTGTAATGCCTGAGATATCAGGATGCTTGCCTATAGGTTCCTTAGTATACCACTCAACTGGTAACCTAATCGGGTAACTTTTATTATCGATCATAAGTATACCCAGTAAAGTAACGAAATTGCAGATGCTGCGCCAAGAAATGCGAAAAACATAGTATGAGATTTAGATTTAATAATATTCTTAGACCACCAAGTTGCCACTCCTGAAACCGATATTAACAATAGCAAAATTTCAGATCCTGGTGGTAAAAATTCCAAAATAATCACTTTAAAGTCTTAATTTTGTAGTATGATGAATAAGACTGTTGGCAAATTTCTCGATTCTATTGTTCAAATCTTCGTCGGTAATATTACCATCATCATCAAAAACATTTTTGACTTTAGCAACCACTAATTGCTCCGGTATAGATACACCATGAATCCATCTTGTTACAACCCTCATATGATTGAGTGTGGTAGTATTTGCTTGTCCTCCAAGAGTACTAATAAATCCAAATATTTTCCCAGTTGTTTGATCAAACGATAACCAATCTAAGGAATTCTTCATGACACCGCTCATTGTACCATGATATTCAGGACTAGAAAGAACAAAAGCATCTACAGATTCAGCCATCTCTTTGTATTTTAGAACATTGGGGTGGCTCCAACATCCTTCTTCTCCAACAAAGGGCAAAGGAGTTTCTTTATTGTCCCAAACAACCCATTCCATACCCTTATCCTTGAGTAATTTAGAAACTATTTCTAGCATCCTTCCATTAGCAGAATCCAAGTCATAAGTCCCACATATTCCCATCACCTTAAGTTGGCGCGCCATGTATCCCGGAAGAAGTATATGTCTTCAATCCATGGCCCAAACAGAGACATATACGGCCAATGCTTAACTCAAAGAAGTCTATGCGAGTTATATGTCTGATTTCAGCATAAGGGAATTGCTGCAAGATGCTGAAGCAAATGCAAATAGCGGGAACTACAGGAAATCAGTAAATTTGTATAAGAAAGCTACGGAAATAGATAATAATTGCACATCTGCATGGTATGGTCTTGGTGTAATTCATGCCAAGTTAGGCAATTTCGAATATTCGGTTAGTTCATTCGAACAAGCACATAGGGTTAATCCAGATTATGGACCTACTAATGCGAACTTAGCACTTATGTTAGAACAGAATGACCCCGAAAGGGCTGCCAATTTTGCAAAAATGGCTATTGAGAGTATTGGCGAGAATTCAGAATTGTTAAGAATTTCTAAGTTAAATATTCCAAAAGAAATACCCTTATTTGATAACTCATACCTCTATGATGAAGGTGTTGAGGAGGAAAAAGAAATAATTACTCTCCCCTCCAAAGAAATTAATACTGAGATAGATGCACCTCTTAAAGAAGAAAAAAATCACATAGTTGACATGTCAAGCGAAGCGGAAGGAAAAAATGAGATTAAAGATTTTGTTAATAGTAAAACTGCAAGAGTTTCTCGTGCCCTGAAAATGAGTAAAAGGGGAGATCATGCAGCAGCAGTTAATGAATGGAAAGAATTACTGAAGAAAAATAATTCAGATATAGATTTGTGGAAAGGGTTAGCCGATTCCCTGTCAAAAGCAGGTTATATCGAGAGAGCTGATCAATGCTTGCAAAGGGTTCAAGAGTTGATAGAAATAGAAAATGATAGTGTACAAATTGATGAGGAAGAAGAATTAGAAAACTTAGTTTCAGCGGCTAAAGAAGTTAAGGCCAAAGTAAGTATTCAAGAGAAAAATGATGAGGCTAGTGTGAATGAATCTATAGAATGGTATAACAAAGGCCTTGTCTTGCTTGGAGAAAGCAATGCCTCTGGGTCCTTAAACTGCTTTAATAAAGCACTTTCGGGGACACCCGATGAAGAAGTTGAACTTCGAGTCAGAATACATAATGGAAAGGGGCAGTCGCTTTATCAATTAGAAGAATACGCTGAAAGTATACAAGAGTACCATGCAGCAGTCGTATTAGATCCTAGTGCAGTTACTGGTCGGACACTATACAATATGGGTTCATCATATGCCGCCATAGAGTTATATGCTGACGCAGTAAAATGTTTTGAACAAGCTAAAGGAAGGGGGAATTGGGTTGGGGATGAAGACCTAAAATTATGCAAAGCACAAATCAATAGATGTAAATTATTGATTAAGGAACAAAAAAAGTTTAGTTAGTGGATTTTTTAATACCGATTGGCACGGATTTACTTGTGGGAGTATTACTCTTATCGGCCACACTTTCTAGAGGGATGAGGACGTTTGATTCGGGAAAATAAGTGGCAACATTACCTCGAGGAATTTCATAAGGAACAACGTACCAACTAGGAGATATTACCAGGCCAGATTCTGTATCTGAACTTAGATCGACTAAATCACCTTCTTCTAACATATTTTCTAATATGTCTTCTTTATTCATTAATACTACTCTCCGGCCATTTTTAATTCCTCGATACCTGTCATCTAGGCCGTAAATGGTCGTGTTGTACTGATCATGAGATCTTATCGTCATCATCATGAATTGATCATCCGAAGAAGCGCAGGAAATGTCATTACTGACAAAATTAGCTAAACCATTTTTTGTTTTGAAAGTCCGGCTGTCTTTGGGAGGATTGGGGAGGTAGAATCCGGATTTTGAGATGATTTTTTTGTTGTAATCATTAAATCCAGGAATAGTTTTTTCAATTAAGTCACGAACTAAATCATAATTTTCTGAAAGATTTTGCCAAGCAATACCACTTCTTTCGAGCCTGGTTTCTAATGCCCCACCAATTCCTGTGACAATTGATGGCTCTGAGATTAAATGCCTGCTTGCTGGTTTCGAATGACCTGTTGAGGAATGAACTATACCCATGGAATTCTCAACAGATACGAATTGACGGCCAAGCGGTGAAACATCTATCTCAGTGCGACCTAAACAAGGTAAAATTAATCCTATTTTTCCGCTGATTAGGTGAGATCTATTTGGCTTAGTTGAAATGTGAACTGTCAAATCGCATTGGCTGAGAGCATTGGCTGTCCGGTTAGTATCGGACATTGCGGACACAAAGTTACCACCCATTGCAAGAAAAACTTTGGCTTCACCGGATTCCATTGCTCTAACTGATTCCACAGAATCGAATCCATGTTCTCTTGGAGAAATGATTCCAGTGGACTTTTCTAAACTATCAATGAAGGAAGGTGAAGGTTTGTGGTTAATCCCTACAGTTCTGTCCCCTTGGACATTGGAATGCCCTCTGACTGGACATACACCTGCACCTGGCTTGCCAATGTTTCCTCCCAATAGAAGAAAATTTACTATTTCTTGAATTGTGGCAACTGAATTTTTATGTTGAGTAATTCCCATAGCCCAACAAACAATAGTTGATTTAGAATCAGATATCTTTTTACTAACCTGAATAATCTCCTCGGTGCTGATTCCAGTAATCCTTGAAATCTCTTCAAAATCTGCATTCATAGCTAGATTTTTATAGTCTTCATAACCATTGGTGAAATTGTCAATGAAATCAGTATTTAACTTACCAGATTCAATAATAGTTTTTGAAAAAGCTCTGAATATAGCTTGGTCAGAATTTATTTTAACACTCAAATGTTTATCCGCTATTAATGAGCCTTGGCCAAACATTTCAATAGGATTTTGAGGGTGTTTAAATCTCTTCATCCCGGTTTCAATCAATGGATTAATACTAATTATCGAAGCGCCTTTTTTCCGTGCATCCCTCAGAGCAGTAAGCATCCTAGGATGGTTAGTTCCTGGATTTTGTCCTACAACAATTATCAAATCTGCATAATTGAAATCATCAAGAGTCACCGTCCCCTTACCAATCCCTATTGACTCAGTAAGAGCAACTCCAGATGACTCATGACACATGTTTGAACAGTCAGGAAGATTGTTGGTGCCAAATCTTCTTGCTAATAATTGCCAAAGGAATGCTGCCTCATTACTAGTTCTCCCAGAGGTGTAAAATATTGCTTCATTGGGATTATCTAGAGATACTAAATTATCCGCTATAATGTCAAATGAGTCATTCCAAGATATAGGGACATAATATTCTGATTCTGGCATCAATATCATAGGATGAGTAATACGGCCTCTAGAATTCAACCAATGATCGGATTGTTTGGATAAATCAGCTATACTCCATTTAGACCAGAAATCAATATCTGCTCTTTTTTTAGTTCCTTCATCTGCAACGGCTTTGGCTCCATTTTCACAAAATTCCGCGAAAGAACGGTGGATATCGGGGTCAGGCCATGCACAACCTGGGCAATCAAAACCGTTGAAATCATTGACTTTTGCTAAATTTTTAAGGGAACCAAATAACCCCATGTTGCCTAAGCCATATTTCGCAGTAGATATAATTGCAGGGATTCCGGCGGCTGAATTTTTAGGTTTACTCAATTTAGGCGCCTTAATTTCTAATGGCGTTAAAGGAGTTACATCTTTTTTCATTATTTCACCTATAATTTATATTAGTTAATGAATGATTCTGCCTTTTCCTGAATATACAGTCATTTTATTATTTTTTGTAAATCCTACCAATGTAAGCCCATGTTCTAAAGCAATATCAATAGCCAAACTACTAGGTGCACCAATTGCAATAAGAACTGAAATGCCAGCCCTACGCGCTTTGTGTACTAGTTCGAATGATAACCTACCAGAGAATAGTATAAAACTTTCAGCAAATATATTATCTGAAGAACACAAGACAGTACCCACTAGTTTATCCATCGCATTATGTCTGCCAATATCTTCAGCTATGAACAATAATTTTCCGTTGATATCAAACAAACCACTAGCATGGGCGCCACCAGTTTTCTGGAAGAGAAACTGATGTTTGCGTAATTCATCAATACTATCATTAATTACTGAGGATTTTATTAGAAGAGTTTCAGATAGTTCTGGCCCATGTATATGTAGAAGATTAGAAATAGATTCCTTGCCACAAACGCCACATGAGGAGGTTGAAGATTTTCTTCTCTGAAATTCTGAAATATCTTTTTCATTAATGCTAGGAATTACAACTAAAAAATTATTATCTTGTATTTGAAAATCAGTAATCTGATTAAAAGAATCGATTATACCCTCGGAAAATAATAAACCCACTACAAGTTCTTTATCCATACCAGGAGTCCTCATAGTCATGCCGAGAGATAAAATAGACTCCGAACCATCTGAAATAGAAATTGACAAGGCAGATTCTTGGCATACTGTATCCGTACCTTTGCGAATTCCCTCAGAAGATAGCCAATTGGCGGGCACATCCCTCAGTCCTTCCATGGCTTTGGGAGATATGCTTATCTTATGTTACCATAGGTTGTTATGCATAAGTACACGATTGTTCATATAGCCCTACTTGGTCAACCGTTCATGGGTATTCTAGGCGGAGGAGGATTCTCTTTGCCTGTGATTACACAGACTGAAGTCGTTGATGCAAAAATCAGCGTTACAGATTCTGCATTGAAACAAATGAAAAATACCATAAAAGAAGAAGGTGATACTCATTGTTTGGTTGTTAGCGCACAGTCCGGTGGTTGTTCTGGGTATTTATATGATATGAAAATAATGGAAAAACCTGATTCAGAGGAATTTCAGATACAAGATTTTGAAGGAGTCAAGGTATATATTCATAACAATGATAGCGCATTACTGAACGGTATAGAGTTAGATTTCAAAGATACATTAATGGGAGGAGGATTTAATATCACGAATCCAAATGCATCTAGATCATGTGGTTGCGGTCAATCATTTGGCTGAGTGATACAATTGAAACCAGAAAATCATTGTAAATACTATACACGAAACTATAGTGCTACTGTTATTGAAGGCAAAGATTCTATATTGCACATTAACCGAATTATAACATCAGATATTGCGGAAATTACGGACTTAGAATATTGTAAAAGCTTAATCTGCGATGCGAATGGTAAGATTATTGATGCAATAGAAATTAGCAACATTTCTGGACAATTACTACTATTAGGAATTTCTGCAAACGCAGAGAATACAAGAAATTTGATTGTATCTGGGATTCATTGGAATGAAGATGTAAAAATAATGAATGGGGACGGGGCATTGTCAATTATCTCCATGTTCGCAGAAAACCTAGAAGAAATCAAAAGAATTCTAGGAGAAAAATCGGTAAATGAGTCACACAGCATGTGGAATGAGTATGGCGATTATTACACTCTAAACACCCAATTGAAAAAAGATATACAAGTGAATATATTAATTCAAAGTAATCGTGTCCAAGATTTTATTGGAATTATTGAGGCTAAAGGAGCCGAGTCATGCACTAAGGAACTCTGGGATATGCACCGAATCGAAAATGGGATTTTATCTGATGAAGAATATGTTCACAAATTTTTACCCTCAGAACTGGGTCTAGAAAAAATTGTGAATCTGAAGAAAGGTTGCTATCCAGGGCAAGAAATTCATGCACGATTAGAAAGTAGGGGTAAGATAACTAAGAAAATTAGAAGATATAATGCAGATATCCGATTAGAATCAGGAACTTATACATCAAATTCGGGGAGAAAGGTAACAGTCACATCTAGTTCGAAAAACAAAGGTTTTGCTATGTTAAGCGTTAAAGAAAATAGTGAAATTACACTTAATGATGATATATCATTGTTGATCGAAGAATTATAATTTATTGAAGTCCCCAGACTCGAAATTCTCTCCTTGTTTAACCCAATCATCTAAAGACATTAGAGGAGATATTTTTAGATCACCTAAATGCTGAGTGAAAAGATACAATGTAGGAGAGTGCTCTTCAACAACTTGCTTTTGGAATTGAATCTTTACTGATTTACCCCGATTTCGGAAGAAGGTGACTTCTATCATAAGGCCAATTATAGTTGCTGTGTACAGAACTAACAATATCGCTAAAGAGAAAATTATCGGATCGGCAAACAGAGTATCTTCACGAATTCCTTTGTATGAGAAGGTTAATTGCCGAACTAAGAAGAAGATTAGACCCGCTCCCACCCATGGTGCCAGCCATGTTTCAACTAATGTATCCATAGGAATAACTCTCCTCTTAGGAAGGTCAGCAAAGGAAAGTGCACTAGCTGTTGCCGCTCTAATAACGGAAATGAATGAGACTAAAATGATGTATAATAAAGCTGCAAGGAGAATGGTGTTTCTAATGCTGAAACCAGCCAACCAGTGTAAATTCATGATTAAGAGATAAGAAAAAAGACCTAAAAATACTGTTATTGGCATCCGATGTATTGATGATAATATTCTATCAGATGTTTTAATTCCAATATCTAATCTTGGTATCCCTATTATTTCCCATCGATTAACTTTCTTTACGAAACTGGTTATTTTTAATAAGACTTTTTTCTCGATTAATATCCACTCAAAAATCTTTAACGGAAACCATGCTAATAAACCTATGATTACAGAAAATGGAAACAAAATCGGCCAAGCAATTAATGCAGGAAACAATATGAAATGCGACACACCTAAGGGGTTTAGGAGATCGGATTCGATACGTGCCTGACGATCTGGGTCAAGATACACTTTTCTAGCTTCAGCATCTAATTCAGAGCGATATCGACTCAATGGGATACCTGAATCTAAAACAACTCTGACCTTTTCTCTATAATGTTCATGTTCGGGTTCCATTCCTGTCCACCATTTCCATGCAAAGGATAGGGGGATAGCAAGAAATAATGGAGATATAAGTACTAAAACTGCTACAAATGTGGACTCAAGTCCTGCAGCCATAGCCTTCCCATAACCAACTCTTCAATAAAGAAATGGTGAATGTAGTCTAAAACACCAATATAATATCGAAAGAGATGGGGTTTCAGCACATTACATCCAAAATAGGAAAAAATAAGAAATTAATAGCGCTGGTATAGCACTGTATAAAGTTGCAATTATAGCCATCCTCGGAGTTAATGCAATAGCAGGAAACAAAGCATCGCCATCATTTGATATTGCGTTACCGATTAATGCTGCGAAGGGAATTATTCCATTAAGATATAATGTTGTAACTAAAATTTGAGGACCACATCCCGGTATAAAACCAATCAATACCGCTAACAAAGGAATGAATATCAATGCTGATTCAGATAGAACCGTCAAATCTAATCCTAAGAAAGCATTAGCATATTCATATGCTAGGTAAGCAGTAATGACCCAGGCGGTGACAAAAGAGGATTCTTCGGTGGACCTAGTAAATGGGTGATCACTATGAACAGTTACTGCATTAACTGGAGATGTTGCCCAAATAATAACTGAAAGAATCGCTCCAGTAAGGCCGATCAAGAGCACTAAATCTCCTAATCCATAGATATCTACCTGAAGAAGTTGCATTGAACCGAGAATTAGTCCAGGAACTGCAATAATCATGTATATTATATCTCTAATACGAAGTATGCCTATTTCTTTCAATTCGAGACTCTGGACCTCAGAATTGTAAAGTTCGCCCCTATGAAATCTATCTACTAACCACCCACAAAGGACGGCTGCTGAAAAAGAAATAAGCATTACCTTGGCATATGTGGCAGGCTCTTTTGCTATTAGAAGGAAAGCTGCATCACCCATAGTACTAATCAATGCTGCAACCATTGCGCCAAGTGTGATATTACCGCGAGCAAAAGCAGTAATCGCAACTACGGCTCCACCGCATCCAGGTAGTGCACCTAAGCAACTTGCAGTAGGTACTTGCCAGACTCCACCTCTTTCCATTAGAGCACCTACATCAATTTTAAGGAAATGCTCTAGACTAAAGAAAATTAACAATGTTGCAGCGACAAAAACTGTGACTTGAGTGTAGGCATCGAATATTGAAAGCCTGGTTATTTCCCCTAACTCCCCCGGATATATTATTGCAATAATTAAAAGGACAGTAGCAATAACTCTGCGATATCTTTTAATTAACAAATTAATTAATTCAGAAGAAGTACCATCAACTTTGGAGGGCTTTTTAGAAATAGGAAGATTGAACAAATTATCAGTCCTCAAAAGAAATTTGTACTAGGCTGGCTATAGATGAAGATATACGTATTTTCCTATTACCAATAATGACATTAATGCCTCCATCAAAATCATCTCTAGATATAATTTCTAATTGAACACCAGGGTGAATTCCATTCTTCTCCAACCACGATAAAATATTAAAATCATCATCTGGAACTTGCATAACAGTCAGAGACACATTGAGAGGCGAGTCAGATAGAGGTAAATCAGTCTCGTTGTATAATTCACCATTAGGACCCGGGATTGGATGTCCATGAGGATCGCGTTTAGGATACCCTAGATACTCGGCTATTGAGTTTTCTAAATTTTTAGAAAGGGCATGTTCAAGTTTCTCAGCCTCTTCATGTAACTGTTCACGGCCGAGCCCTAAAGTTTGAGACAAAAATGTCTCTAATAAACGATGTCTGCGAACCACCGATAATGCCTCTAATTCACCTTTTTTAGTTAGAGATGCGCCCTTGTAAGGTATATGATCAACCAAGCCTCTTTCCGTTAGTCTGAGTATCATTTTTGTCGCAGAGGCTGGCGTAACATCTAGATTATCTGCAAGTTCCTGAGTACCCACATTTTTCGGGCCGAGTTTCCAAAGAGACTTGAGATAATCCTCGACGGCAACGGAGTACACGTACTTGGTTTAGTCGTGGCTAATATAAAGTTTAGCCGAGGCTAAATTACTAGGATGCAATAAATCCACTAGAAGATTTTAAGATATAGAGGTAAGTTATGTATAGTTGACATTTGCCGGAACTATCATGGCTTCACCACCATTAGTCTATGCTGGATTGACTTTGGTCATTGCATTGATTGGGGGATTGATTCCAATATGGAGCAATAAAAACGAGGATCTTGATAAATTAAAAATTCTCACAGGAATTGCAGCAGGTGTTATTATTGGTTCAGCAATGTTAGTTGTAATTCCGGAGGGCTTTGAATTAACAACATCAGAAAATCATGAAGAAATTGGAGAAAGTCATATTGAATCGTTAATCCTTGGAGGAGCTATACTATCAGGGTTCGTTATGATGTTAATATTAGAAGGATCTGGAATAGGACATGCTGTTCACGAAGAACATCATGACCATGATCACTCGCATGGACACAAACATGTCCACCATGGCCCTACTGGTTGGATACTGTTACTGGGCCTCACTTTACATGCAGCGACTGATGGTTTGGCGATTGGAGCAGCAGCAGCTAGTGGTGGAATAACTGTCACGGCATCTGTTACCCTCGCAGTATTAATTCACAAAGCTCCAGCAGCATTCAGTCTAGGGGTATTCTCGATGCATGAAAGAGATGAAAGGAAAGATTCTATTCGAGATGTGATTATATTTTCATTAGCAACGCCTTTGATGATCATGGTTGCGTTCTATTCTCTAGCAGATTTAGATAGTTACACTATTGGACTGCTTATGTTATTCTCAGGTGGAACCTTCCTCTATGTAGCAACAGTAGACATATTACCTGATATTCACAATCCAGAAACAGGGAAAAAAGCCTTGATTTACGTTCTTTCCGGAATTGCAATATTAACTGCGATTTTGTTTGCAATGGAATTACTAGATTTGGGGACTATGCACTAATAACCCCTAAATTAAGGAAGCATTACTGCAATGATTTCGGAAATATTGACTTGTCCGAAGTTATGACTGTCGTCACTTGCACTCGGGTCGGGGTTGTCACCAACAAGAAATGCACATCCCTCACTTATTGATTCAACTCTTTTGATAATCATAAGATTAGATTGCAGTGGGTGTTTTGTTAGAATAATTTGCCCAACTTTAATGTCTTCAACTATGATTTTCTCGAACCTTGCGATGAAGCCATCGCTCAGCGTAGGCCACATTGAGTCGCCTTTAACGACTACATTTAGGAAGCGCGAATCCATGGGACTTCACGACCTTTAGTCGCCCAGAACATATTGTGGATTGCTTCAACAGCATCCATTAGTTCCTGAGCATGTTGCGAAGAAACTTCTACTTTACAAGCAGAGCAAAGTTTTGCAGCCTGCCAAAAAGTATCATGAAGATCAGGGATTGACTCAAGATGTTGGGGCTTGAAAAAATCTGTCCAAAGAATTAATAATTCGTCTTTACATTTTTGGGCTTCTTCTTCCTTAATTGCCGCATAACGTGACATTGTGTTCAGGTACCCTACAAATTGATTGGATTGTGATTTAGGAGTTTCTAATGCCACCATTTTTTTAGTCATTGATTGAACTGCTTCAGCGGCTACACGAGCACTAGCGGGGTCATAAACTCCACACGGCCCATCACAATGTGCACTTGCTTCTATTGTTGATATCTCGTCATTGGTCAATTCGGTATCTGTCATACTATCTTACCTCTGACTAGGCGCATTGGGTGCCGTATTATGAATACTAAGGTCAATGAATTACATTAGTAATATTGATTGGGTAAGTTATACTAGAGGTGTTATGGCAAGAGTCGCTGTCACAGATGGGATGGATGAAAAAGCAGTAAAAATCATAGTTGATTCAGGTCATCAGGTAATCTTACAGCATTATTCCGAAGAAGAATTACTCAATGGCGTGCTAGCGGATTTTGATGCCGTAGTAATTAGAAGTGCCACGAAAATGACTAAAAAAGTAATCGAATCTTCAAAAAAGAAAGAGGGAAAATTAACCTTCATTGGTCGAGCAGGAGTGGGGGTTGATAATATTGATATTAAAACTGCAACTGAGAATAACATTACAGTTTGTAACACTCCTAGAGCATCTACAAGAAGTGTTGTTGAAATGACTGTAGCGCACTTACTTGCATCTTGTAGAAACATAACAACAGCAGACAGAAAATTAAGAGAGGGAGTTTGGGCAAAGAAGGAGTTAGTTGGTTCCGAGTTATCAGGTAAGTCACTCGGACTGATCGGGTATGGGAGAATTGCTCAAGGCGTTGGAGCAGCTGCAAAAGCATTGGGTATGGAAATACATGCTTATGATCCATATGTAACTGATGAACTAGCAAAAAAACAAAATTGCACCTTACATAAAGATGTAAATAGGGTGTTCAAAATGTGTACGCATATCTCCATACATTGTAGCCTTACTGATGAAACATATCACTTAGCAAACAGCACCAGAATTAATTTAATGCCTGGGATGGGGAGTGATGGAATAAATTGTGGAAACCATCTGATAAATTGCGCAAGAGGAGGGATTGTTGATGAAAATGCAGCATTAGATGCTCTGGAAAGTGGGCAACTTTCTAGTGTTGCATTAGATGTTTTTGAGATTGAACCAGCAATAGATCACCCATTATTTGAGCATGCGAATTTTCATGGAACCCCCCACATAGGTGCTGCAACTAAAGAAGCACAAAAAAGAATAGGTACAGAAATAGCAGGCCTAATCATCGAACACTTTGAAGGAAGAAAACCACCTACTTCTTTGAATTAGATGATTCTATGCATCCGGTTTAGCGAGGAGGATAGAGATTCCAATTCTTGGGGGATTTGTATATCCGATATTTCTGTGTTAAGTGATATCCCAGAGTCTTTCTTCAGTTTCCACACATTAGAATTGAATTCAATAACAGGATTAGTTAATTCTAAAAGTTCAGGGATACTAGGGATTATTTCGGGGAATTCTCTGACATCAACCGAGCTATTTGAATAAAGTGTGGTAGAAAGATAATGAGTGAAAAATGGGCAGATGGGGCTTAAAGAAGTTAAAATATCTCGAACTATACGATGTAAAGTCCATGCTGCAGTCTTATCTCCATCATATAATCGAGACTTGACCATTTCCAACCAATGGCTAGGAAACACCCCCGTACTGAAATTCTTGATTGTTTGAGCAGCATTATAGATGTCAATATTTTCCCAAGATTTTTCGACTTTATGCATCATCTCACTAAATTCAGAAAGAATCCATTTATCTTCCGGTTCCAAATCGGAAGGAACTAAATCTAAATCTGATGGGACTTCAAACTGGCTAGCAAATCTAGCAACATTGAAGATTTTTGTTAAAACACCAAAATATTTTGCCTCGATTTCTTCGGGATTAATATGAAAATCGTCACCTACTTGTGCATCACAGGCTTTCCACAGACGGAAACATTCACTACCTATTTTATTGGCCTTCAAATTGATTTGTTTGCCATCTGTACCTTTGATTTTCCAAGAACCAGTACGACCTCCGGCTCCACATTCCAATACTGAATCAGCATCAATACCATTCCCAAGAGACTTCGACATCTTACGGCCCCATGGATCCATGCCTAGGCCATCAATCCAAATATTAGAAAATCCAGGTTTATCGAGTAAAAGGGTGCTTTTAAGAAGAGTATAATACAACCAAGTCCGAACAATCTCTTTACCTTGGGGTCGTAAAGCGGTGGGAAAAGCACGGGAAAAGAATTCAGGATCTTTACCATAACCTGAAACAAACAAATTCGAATTCGAAGAATCCATCCACGTATCAAATACTTTTTGCTCTCCTACTAATACCCCGAGTTCGTCTAGTAAATCTTCATAATTTCCTAATTTTACTTTTGTTTCACGATCCAAAACTTCTGAACCAACAGGGGGAGAATCTCGCCAAGGTTGAACATATTCGCCAGAAGGGGGGACAACAACATTCTTCCCATCTTCGCTATACCAAATTGGGACTTCGGTATGGTACCATCGTCTTCGAGATATAGGCCAGTCAATTGATATATTCTGCATCCAATCATCAAGAAATTGTTTATTTCTAGGTGGTATAAAATTTATCTCAGAAATTAATTCATTCATGCGATCTAATGTATGTGTTTGTCTGACATACCACTCTTTCAATAGTATAATCTCTACTGGATTATTTCCTCTCTCACTAACTGGTATTTCTTGTTCATGGTCTATTATTGAAGATAGTTTACTACTTTCATCTAGAATTTCAATGGCTCTTTTCCTAGCCTCTAGTACTGAAAGTCCAGAGAGAGGACCGGAGATGTCGGTCATTTCGCCTTTGAGATTGATTGCAACAAATGGTTCAATTCCAAAATCACGAAATACAGAGACATCATTTTGATCTCCGAAAGAGCATACCATCAAAACACCTGAACCAAAATCCATCTTAACGGAATGATGAGCGGAAACTAGAACTTGATTACTCCGTCCATTAACTGGAAGTGGCAAATTGATTTTTTTTCCAATTAAATGCATATAACGGCTATCATCAGGATGAACTAAAACAATGCCGCAAGCACATATTAATTCGGGACGAGACGTCGTAATGAGTACTTCCTCACCATCTTCAGTATGCCATAAAACATCACATAATTTAGTTTTACGAGATATCCTTTGGACTTCAGCATCAGCTATCGTAGTCCCTTCGACTGGGTCGTAAATATTAGGGCGTAAATCTTCAATAATATTTCCTTGTTTGAATAAATCTACAAATATTGACTGAGATACTGATCTATATTCGGGAGAATCAGTAAGATACTCATTCTCAAAAGAGCAAGAAAGTCCCACTCTACATGCTGTTTCTCGCATTGCTTGTGTATATTCTTCTATTGTATCTTTGCAAAGGCCAAGGAAATCACCTCTCTCAAAAGTTCGCATTTTCTTGCCAGTTTTCTTTTCTACTGTGAACTCAATATTTATCCCATTACGATCAACTCCCCACGGAAAATACACCTCTTTCCCAAGTAATCGCTGGCTACGAGCAATTACATCAATCATACTATACTGCGCTACTGCACCAATATGCCATGTGCCGCTTGGATACGGAGGGGGAGTATCTATTACGAAAATTTCTTTCTTACTCGTAGGATTAAAGGAATACCTGTCACTATAAGATGCCCCATAATGCTCCTCTTGTATACGTTTTTCAAGGTCTATTGACCACCTCTTATCCGTAATTTTTGGTGCACCCATGACAATCTCACCTAAGCGGTATATACAGACCCCGCAGTAACTTATTCTTGACCATTGCCGAGTTAGCGGTATGAACAAAATGTAGTTTCGAAGGATTTTGGATGCGTTGGGTTGAAGTCCCTGCCTTAACTACGGAGACATGAGAGGATTGCACCATGGTTCCAGAAGAAAGTGACAAATCTGGGAAAAAAACTCCTATGAATTGGCCGATTACTCCTTCTTCTTTCAAAGATTCCTTGACAGCAAGAATAAATAAAACTCAAGAATCTATGAGAAGTATAGATGCTGATGCTGTGAAAGATGCTGTTATTCATACGCCCAACAAAATTAGAAGATCGTTGTCGGGAATCTCTGCATCAGAGGCTCTTGTTAAATTCCCAGTTTTGATAATAGTTTTGTGTTTATTAGTTACAGGGTTCTTTACAATGCATTCAGGTGCTATCGATTGCAGGGATGGTTTTGAAAATTCAATTTGTAAAGAGGAATCTTCTATGAATGTGAATGGAGACTTAGAGGTATACTTACCAGATGGATCTCATGTATCAGATCTAATTGAAGATGTGGAAAAAGATTGGACTACTAATGTCATGATAATATATGTTGAGTCAGAAGGTACGGCTAATCTGACTGGGAATGTAACATCGCTACATATACTTAAGCAAATTGATGCTATGGAAAATATGATGAACCCAAATCGAAACGATGGCGGTGAATTTGATGACATAATATACGTCTTATCCATATCTGCAGTTATCAAGGAAGTTAACTCAAGTGCAGGAAGAGTTGCCAAAGCATTTGCATCCGGACTTGCTGACGCATCTGGTCTTGAAGAGGTATCAGAGATAATCAATGAAACTATTGATAGTCAAAAAGACATCATAGGTAATTACGCGATTCCTGATGAACAACAAAGGGTAAACCAGATATTGGATGAAATGCCACAAAATGCCCTAGATAAATTAGTAAGAGATGTCGGCACAGAAGTAACAGTTGAAGCCAAATTTTGGAATCGGGCAGTTATAATAATGGGCATATCAAGCGATGTGGATGTTGCTAAATTAATAGAGGAAACTCAAGAAAAAATTGATAATCTGAGTGGCGAAAATGATTGGGATGGAATGAATCTAACAATGACGCTAACTGGACCCACTCCCATTACAAATGCAGTAACGGAAGAATCATTCAAGCTTTTTTGGACTGTTTTTCCAACGGGTATTTTTTACGTGGCATTCACGCTGTTTTTATTCCACTGTGATTTGTTGCAAACGGGCAGGTTTAGATTCGTTCAAGGAGTAAAAGTATTGATAATAACAGGTTTACCAACATTATGTTCAGTATTTTTAACGATGGGGATAATAGGTTTTACAAATTATGAAGTCACTATGACTGTAATTATCGTGGGTCCGATAATTCTTGCATTAGGTGTATCATATGGACTTCATATTACAAATCGTTATGCGGAAGCTAAAGGCACCCCCCATGAAAAAATGGACGAGGCTTTAAATTCGACTGGAAAAGCGGTTTTCTTATCTGCTGTAACGACTATAATTGGTTTCATATCATTAACATTTACCCCCATGGCACCCATACAAACAGTAGGCTGGTCTCTGGCATTTGGAATTGTGGTAGTCTATATTATGACAATGCTCATGGTGCCTAATTTAACTATATTATTAGATCTGAAAAAACCTTCACACCCTCCACCTAAGTTATTTGTTAATGCAGTATCAATACCAGTCAAATGGACAAAACTGACTTTGGCGGTTTTCATAATAGCAATGATCATATCCGCAGGAATATCAAGAGAAAATGTGGATTCAAATCTGGATTTACTTGAAATGGCCCCTGAAGATGTTGAAGCAGTAAAGAAGATGAAAACTTATAGCGATGAATTTGAGTCAGGACAGCCAGGATTTTTATTGGTAGAAGGAGACATAAGTGCATCAGCAGATTTTGCATTAACTGCTAATGATCCGTTTGATGTTTTAGAAGATATAGAAAACCTCGAAGGACAATGTGCATCAGTAGACCAAGTTACTGCAGTTTCTATTGTGTTTTTGATGAAGGCAATAGCTGTCTCAGTAAATTTTTCAGGTGCGCCTATTGCTGATTTGATAGATGATACTCCGGCACCTGACCCAATCAAAGATGTGGCACATCTAATATTTGATAATGAACAAGCAGGTAACGCATCCTTTTGGAGGACTCTAGATACTTTAGATGCACAAGATTTGGGTGGAATACAAACGCAGAACTTTTTGATATATGTATTTTACAATAGTCTAACTGAAGAAATGAGGGGTTTATTTATATCAGATAGTTATGAAAGAAGTTTGATTTATATTGATATGCCTTTCATGGACGTTGTTGACACAACGGAGGCCACTAATTTGGTTAACAAACATGCTTCTAATTCAGGACTTCCGGGGCCACCTGAGTTAATTGGAGTTGCATCGGTAACCATAGAAGTCAATGACTTAATTGTAGGATCACAGTGGAGTTCACTAGGTTTTGCTTTATTATTCACAATAATTACCTTAGGACTCGTATTTAGAGATATATTATACGCCTTGTTAACAACAATTCCAGTTGGATTTACTGTTGCGATGCAGTGGATGATAATGGATGCAGGGAATGTTGAACTTTCACTCGTTACTGTTATGATTGGTTCAATATTAGTTGGAGTAGGAGTTGACTTTTCAATCCACATTGCGAATAGAGTCAAAGAGTTAGGTGGATCTTTAGAAGCAATAAAATCATCATGTGCCAGTACTGGGATGAGTTTAGTCGAAGCAACTACAGTTACTGCTGCAGGCATGATGTGCGCATTCAAAATTCCAATTCCAGCAATTAAGCCGTTCGTAATTGTAATTATTGTCTTATTAGTCATAGCTGCAATCTCGGCATTATTACTGTTACCAGCCATATATTCGTTGATGGTCAAATCAAATGTAAATTTGACAGGGGGGGTTTCTAGAATGGTAAAAACTGCTGGCCTCAAGAGAGCGATTGAGAGGGATGAAGCAGATTCAATAGATGCTACACTAATAATGGGCTCTGCAGAAGATGCTTGGTAACGACACTTTCATTCACCTCTTGCATCTCGTGGACATATGAATTACTGGTTGATGAAGAGCGAACCCCATGTATATCCTTGGAAAAAATTAGTCGAAGACAAGAAAACCCACTGGGATGGAGTGAGGAATTATCAAGCTCGAAATATGATGAGAGACGATATGAAATTGGGTGACTTAGTACTATTTTACCATTCAAACTTCAAACCGCCACACGTAGTAGGAGTAGCAGAAATCTGTAAAGAGGGATATCCTGACCATACTGCTCAAGATCCTACGTCGAATTATTATGATGAAAAAGCAACCCCCGAAAATCCAAGATGGATGATGGTTGAAATAAAACCTGTGAAAGTAATGGGAAGAATAATTTCTCTTCAAGAAATGAGGGAGAATCCTGCATTAGAAGGTATGAAATTACTAATGAAGGGGAGTCGACTTTCCGTGCAACCAGTAATTGAAAAACACTTCGAAATAGTCTGTCAAATGGGTGGCCTCAAAGGAATCCCAAAAAAATAAAATTAGTGGGCATGTCTTCGGTGGACGCTCGTCAACATCGATAAATAATCATTAGACTCCTCAACTCCGCTATTCCAAGGCATCCAGCATCCCCAGTCGGGCTGCTCGCTTCCGCGTCTGACCTGGTTCCCGGGTATAAGGCACTTCGAATTTCCCTCCGGAAGTTCGTTATGCCAACCTGCATCTCTTGGAGGCGAAGTATCGACGTCGCCCAATGGTTCATCGATGGCTCGTTTACGCCGCCCTCAGACTTCAGGTCACCATTATTGACGATTTGTGAATAATAGAGCACGTCAACACTCCCCCTAGCCCGTATGGCCGTGTTTAACGACCCATTTTAATGAAACCCTGAAAGGATGTTAGTAAATTCCATCATTGAGCTTCATATTTTGAAGGACACCCTGTCTGTATTGAGTTAGCTGAAATAGTCCATTTCCCATCCGATTCCAGAAGATCTCCCTTGACTGCAATTACGTAACCTTCTGCGAAACCATCTGGCAAAGCAACTGATGATATATCTACAAAAATATGAGCATCAGCACCAGAGAGAATGAAGGTTTTTGATTCACCATCAACTGACCCTTCCAAAACAGTACCCCTAAGATGAACTTCTTCAGAAGTATATTCATTTGGTGATTCCATAATCACATCTACAGTATATTGGACTTCTGGGTCTACACTAATATACATCAAAGAAACAAGAGCAAATAAAGCACAGCCGACTACTAGTAATCGAGTTGACCTAGTTGCTACCATGATTACCCCAGAGGAATTATACTCAAGAGGTTTATGATATTCATTTGTGGTAATAACCAACGGCTTCTTCAATGCTAAGGAAATTATTTTCCTTGACTCTTTTTTTGAGGCCTTTAACAATATGAGATACAATTGATGGGCCTTGAAATACCAATGCAGAGTATAATTGTATTAATGAAGCACCAGAATTTATCATATCCCATGCAGAATCAACAGAATCAATACCACCCACGCCTACTATCGGGATTCTGGAATCAAGATGACCATACAATAAATTGACAACTTCCAAAGATCGTGAATGCAGGGGTCTGCCTGAAAGCCCTCCAGATTGCGCGAAGGCAGAACGTGATTGAGAGTTTTTAGGGACATAACGAGAGAGAGTTGTATTTGTAGCTACAAAACCATCTATCCCAAATTTAAGTGCTGCATCCACAGAATTTAACAGTTCTTCATTTTCCATATCTGGAGAGAATTTTAGTAAAATAGGTTTGTAATTTTGTTTTCTTTCACGGATAATATTGCATGCATTGAGTACCTTAGACAAATGTTCTTCTTCTTGTAACTCACGGAGTCCGGGTGTATTAGGAGAAGAAACATTAAGGACAAATAAATCGGAATAATCCCATAATATATCCAAGGTTGATGAATAGTCATTAGGCGCATCTTCATTAGATACTTTCTTCGAACGGCCAATATTTGCGGCAATAGGATTGGTTGGCCATTGACCTTGGGATTTTTTTTCAACCAAACTATCCCTTACTGCAAGAGCTCCGGGATTGTTAAATCCCATCCTGTTTATTAGAGCATTTTCTTTGTTGGCTCTAAACATCCTTGGCTTGGGGTTACCTTCTTGAGGAAATCTCGTGATACCGCCATATTCCATCCAAGAAAACCCCAAAGATGGCCATGCGGAAAGGGCTTGAGCCTTTTTATCAAATCCTGCTGCGAGTCCAAGAGGATGATGAAAAGCCATTCCAAAAACATGCGTAGGTAATTCTGGTGCCTGATAAAGAGAGTCTAACGTTTTCCGGCCAATGGAAGATTTACCTAAACTTGTTAATGCTGAAACTCCGATTCCATGAGCCTTCTCAGAATTAATAAGACCGAGGATAGGCCTTCCAAATATACGGTATGGCAGCCCCATTAGGAAGTCGGTTCAACCGACACTCTTCAAGCGTTGCGCACTTCCGAAGACTCATGAGGAGTTCTTCAGAGGATGCGGCAATAGCCGAATTAGCAAGAAGAATTCTAAGATCTAACGGTGTTAAGATAACCCATAATGGTCAATTATCAGACAAAATAGAATCTTTATCTGCCGAATTATCAGATAGTGCACCAAAAATAATCTTTGGAATTGAATCAATTATTAAAAATACAAAAGAAATTATTTTTGAAAGTAAAAATTCATCAGATGGAGTAATTTCTTTGGTGCCACCGGATTCATTAGAAATTGTTTGGATAAAAGGTGGGGGGGGAAAGTGGTTTCAACTGACACAAAAAATAGTTGAATTAGGTAGTGCAGGTTATCCAGGATGCATAGGTTGTGCTGGACCGGCAGCAAGTGAACCGTGGGATGAGAAAGAATCAAGAAAGGGGATTTTATAACTTGGCTTCGCGCGCTCACGTACGCGGGCGCGCCTTGTTATCAAACGGAGTAGACTCAAGTTTATACAGGTAGTATTGTGCCATGATGGTTATGGTCGATGCTAGGTTATTGACCAAGTGATGAAGTGAGTATTGTGAAACTAATGATTCTTGAGTCCGGTGCTAAAGCTAAGACTGTAAAGAAATACTTAGGTAAAGGATGGATTGTTCAGGCATGTGGAGGGCATGTTCAAGATTTACCATCTAAACCCCAGAAAGACCATTCTAAAACTATGTGGGATTCTGAAAGAAATAAATTACCTGAACCTCCTTGGGGATGGACACCCGGTGCTAAAAAGAAAATTGGTGATTTAATTAAGAAAGCGAAGTCTTCCAAAGTGGAAGAAGTTTATATCGCAACAGACCCAGATCGAGAAGGAGAATTTATAGCTTGGAGACTTAGCATAATATTTGCAGATTTCCCGGTGCAAAAAAGAGTCACATTTAACGAAATTACTGAGGACTCGGTTCAAAATGCTATTGAAAAAGCAAGAGAAATAGATTACGCATTAGTTGACTCGGCAAAAGTAAGGAGATTTATGGACAGACTAATGGGTTTTGAATGTTCGAGATTTGCTTGGTCATGGTCATTAAAATCAATGGGCCGAGTACAAACTCCAACTTTGGGATTTATTATCGATAGAGAAATACTTAGAGAGAAGCATGTACCTATAGTTTACAATAGTGTAAGTTTCATATCAAATGATGTAAATTTCAAAGTAAGATTCCATGAAAATGATGAACCAGAATCTTGGCGAGATGATGCCGGAAAACATTTTCCAGATAGGACATTTAATCAAGATTTAGCTAAAGACGTAATGACTAAATTAAATAAAAATAAAAAAATAGAGATTCAATCCATAAAGGAAGGAAAAAATAAGAGAAGCCCTAAGCCACCGTTTACTACAGATACGATGTTACAATCAGCAAGCTCTGATCTAGGTTGGTCGGTAGGAAGAACAAGTTCAGTAGCAGGCGAATTATATAATTTAGGTCATGTCACTTATATTCGTACTGATTCAACTAGGACAAATAAAGACGCAAGAGAGACTATTAAAAATTTCATTAAAGAGGAATTTGGAAAGGATCATTTAGGAGCTGGTGTTTTAGGCTCAGATGCCAAGAAAAATAGTACAAATGTACAAGATGCTCACGAGGCAATTAGACCTACTAGACCAGATGTACAGATAGTAGAGTCTCTGAAAGATGAACATCAGAAACTATATCGACTCATATGGGCAAGATTTGCTGGTAGTCAAATGTCGGATTCAATACGTGAAACAAGGAGTATTGAGGCAAAAACTCAAGGTTTCGATAAAAAAATTACAGGCACAGCCTCATGGAGAATTCATGCAGGATGGGAGGCCGTGTTCGAACCTTATCACAAGAATGTCAAGTTAGAACCACCAAAATCAGAACTAGTACAAGGAACCAACTGGGATATTGAATGCAATAATGAAAATCCAAAATTAGTTAGCGATCAGACAAAGCCTCCAAGGAGATTTTCAGAGAGTTCTATTATTCAAGAAATGAAGAAAGAAGGGATAGGGAGACCTTCGACATATGTTTCAATAATTCAAACCCTTAGTAAAAAGAAATATGTGGAAAATACTAAGGGGGCACTTATTCCAACAGATGCTGGAAGAACACTATGGCTAGAAGTAGTTCCGTTCTTTAATGAACAAAACGAAAAAGGACTTTTTGCCACAGAATTTACTGCGAAAATGGAGGATGATCTTGACACAATAGAGAATAATGACAAATCAGCACCTGATGTATGGCATGAATTTGTGGATATTTTCAAAGAAATGTACGAGGCTGCTAAAATAAAGAGAAAAAGTGTTCCATCAAAAAAACAGATAGTTTATCTGAAAAATTTACTTAAAAATATGAATGAAAAAGAGAGAGAGGAAATACTTAATGGTAAGGAACCAGAAGAATTTACTGGATCTGAAATGAGACTCACACTCGATAAAATCAAGGAAGCTGGAACAGGTGGCGATTTCCCTCCTAGTGAGAAACAAATCGCTGCAATAATTAAGTTAGCAGATCAATTAAATTATACTCTAGAAAAAGTGTGCAATATGGCTGAAATTGATGACATGGCACATCTTAAGGGGGGGAAAAATGGCAATGCTAGTAAGTTAATAGGCAGCCTAATAAATCTGAGTAAAAAATTACCTGCTACTGAAAAACAAGTGAAATTAGTGGAGAAAATTGCCGTAAGAGAGGAAGTCCCATTAAGCGATATTCTAGCAATTGCAGACATTGTATCTATTGATGAAATGACTAAGGAGGATGCTAGTAAAATCATCGATGCAGTCATGAAGAAAAACAAAAGATCAAAGAAAAAGAAGTGAGATTTAGATTAGAAGATATCAATAAGGTTAACCTATTGATTCACAATATGGATGACTACGATTATGATGTTGTCATTGTTGGTGCTGGCCCAGTTGGGGGGTATCTTGCTAATAAATTAGCTAAAAGAAATATTAGTATATTGATATTAGAGGAACATGCAGAAATTGGAAGACCCTTTCAATGTGCAGGTTTAGTCAATCCTAAGGCAATGAAATCTGTGAAATTAGAAAATACTGTACTTACTCCAATTTGGGGAGCAAGAATTTACAGCCCGGGGGGAACTCTAGTTGAAATAGGACAAAAAGAAAAAATAAGAACTTGGTCTGTATGCAGGAAATTATTTGACGAGGGTGTTGTAAATCAGGCACTTAGTTCGGGAGCGGAACTATGGTTATCTAGTAAACCAACAAAACTAGAAATTACAGAAAAAAAAGTTGTAATGAACATCTCAACTCCAGAAGGGACAAAAAAAATAACTTCAAAATTCATATGTGGTTCTGATGGCGCCCATTCTTGGGTTCGCAGAACTCTACGATTAGGTCGCCCGAAAGAAACTATGATTGGAATGCAAATTGAGGTTACTGGTTACCAAGGTATTGAAGGAAAACTGGACATGTATACTGGATCCGAGATTTCTCCAGGATTTTTCGCATGGGCAATACCATCTGGTGAAACTACAAGAATTGGAGTATGGAGTCAGGCGCAATACATTGGAGGAAAATCTTGTGAAGATTTATTAATTGAATTAATGAAAAACAGCAAATGGAGTTATAGATTCAAAGATTGTAAAGAAGTCGGGAGATTTGTGGGATCGGTACCTAGTGGAATACTTAAGAAAACAACGGCTAGAAGGGCAGCATTGTTTGGAGATGCAGCAGGAATATGTAAACCAACTACAGGAGGAGGAATAGGACCTGGTTTTGCACATATTGATTTGATTATTGATGATTTGGTTCAATGTATAAAGAAAAATAATTTAGAGTTGAAAGATTTGGGAGTTATTGATAAAAAATTAGATAAAATGAGAAAGTCACAAAACAGGGCAAGGGGGCTCAGAAATGCATTTTTGTCCCAATCGAATGATGAAGAACTAGAAGAAATTTTCAAAGTGTGGGCGAAGCCTGAAGTTATCAGCATGATTAATGAAGTAGGGGAAATAGAGAACCCGATACCACTAGGAACAAAAATGTTGAAAGAGATTCCTGAGTTTAGGAAACTAGCCGGAAAAGCAATTAGAACAATATTATGGAGTTGAGGGTATGGAGAAATCAGTCCAAAGAATTCGTTATCCTCCATTCGAACATTCAGATATGATACCAAGTCATATTCCCATTATTGAAGTAATATTAAAATCAGAAAATAAACCACCACCCTCATTCAAAATAGGTAAAGATAATAATTGGCTAGTGGAATGGAGGAAAATAAGTGAAAATGATAAGAAATTACCGACCATAATCGGAGAAGTGTCAAAAGAAACTTTTCCTTTTTTGATGAAAACTAGAAATGGTTGGTATATTGATCCGGATCCAATGCATTATAGAGCACGAAAAATGATTACCCCAGCGGTCATTTTAATAATAACTACTTTGTTTTTGAGAGCTATAATGCCTGCAATAAATGAAATTAAATATATATCCTCAATATTAGATTTGTTAAACTACTCTGTAAAGATAGGACAATTAGATTACCCCCTATTCCTGTTTTTTGCATTTCCAATATTTATTTCGCCAATGGTTTTTAGAATGGCTGCGAATATGAAAGATATCAAAAGGCAAAATATATTAATTAAAAATCCGATTAATCCTCCAGAAATATCAATTCAAAAAAAAGAAAATCAAGTTATTGTCTCTAAATTGAAAACCCCTAAAGGACTTATGATACAAAGAGCAAGGATGCAAGTTGGAATCGCCGTTCCTGAAAGAAAAATGATATTGGAATCACAAGGTAAGAATGAAGGTGAGCAAACAATACCAGGAATGTCTACAGCGTTGCCAGAGGGGAGAATTACTACTGGAGAAGAACTTGGCACAGGCGTAGGTGAATCTACACCAATGACTGTTGCACACAGAAGAGTGATGATGTTGGAGCCAATGAGAGTTCTGGATTCAGGGAAATGGGTGGATATAATAAATGATAATGAAGCAGATAATGAAATTATTTTACAAGGACCGGAAGAAATGTGGCCTGGATCTATTTACTCAGGGCTAATCGCTGTCCACTGGGAATTAATTATCGAATTCAAAGCAACTGATGGAACTAAAATGAAATGGGTTAGGCCGTTGATAATGGACAATTATCACCATAAAATCGAGATTGGAGAACTACCAGTAAAAAGTGGAAGATTAGAACTCTCTGATTATTAATTTTGTTTAGGTATAGTTGCTATCAGATCTTTTTTGATAATTACCATGGTTTGTAAGTGATTATAATCAGAATCTCTTTTGATAGGAGAAAATCCGGCCCTAACAATCGACTCTTGGAGTTCTTCTTCTTTGGCTAATCTTTTCTGAGTTCCTGAAGCAGAAACTACATTTTCTTCCATCATTGTAGAGCCGGCATCATCAGCTCCTGCTAATATTGCCATTTGAGCAACACCCAAACCCATGGTAGGCCAAGACGCCTGAATATGGTTTATATTATCGAAAAAGAGACGCGAAACCGAGATATGCCGTAAATACTCAACTGGTCCAGCTCCTAATTCCACCCTATTGCGGCCCCGATTCCTTTTACCAAAGGAGTTGTTTTCTAATTGAACAGGCCAAGCAACAAAGGATGTGAAACCAACTCGGTCTAAAGATAACGCGTGGTCTTGCATAATCCTAATTTTCTCCATATGCAGAACCCTATGGTAATCAGTTTCACCGAAACCAAAAACATTAGTCGCAGATGTTGTGAGACCTAGCTCTTGGGCTTCGGACATTACTCTAAGCCAGTTATTCGCTGAGCCTTTTTTAGGGGATATGTCAAGTCTGACATCGTCAACTAACATCTCTGCACCACCTCCAGGTAAACCATGCATACCAGCAGCTGCTAGCTTCTTGAGAACTTCGAAAGTATCTAGTCCACAGACGTCTGCAATACCTTCTATTTCGATAGGAGAAAAGCAGTCTAAAGAAATAGTAGGATGATGCTCACGGATTTGAGATATCAAATCCAAGTACCAATCTAGACTTAGTTCTGGATTTACACCACCCTGCATCAGAATTCTAGAGCCGCCGATATCTTCTAACTCTGATATTCTTTGACTTATTTCTTCAAAGGTTTGAGTGTAAACTTCTGAATGACCAGGGGGGCGGTAAAATGAGCAGAATTGGCAATTAATAGTACAAATATTAGTATAATTAATATTACGATCGACCAAATAAGTGACACCATTACCTGGAACTTGTTGTTTCCTTCGATTAAGAGAGACGTACATCAAATCATTGATATCTGCTTCCTCGTATAGTTTTGTAGCATCATCTACTGTAAGCCGTGGTGCATCAGGAGATAATTGCTCTGACAATATATCTTTCCAATTACGCATTATTTCCACTCAAACCTTTACTGATTAATGATTCAATCTCAGATATCTCTTTAGGACACTCAGATGTTAGAACCACAGGACCGTTTGCAGTGATAAGTACATCATCTTCTATACGAATACCAATTCCTGAGTACCTAGCAGGAACCTCAATATCTGTTCTCCAACTTCCAAAATACAGCCCTGGTTCTATAGTTAAAACCATACCTGGTTGTAAAGTTCTTTCATCATTAGTCGCATCACCCTGTCTTCCGCCACCTACATCATGCACGTCGAGGCCTAACATGTGCCCAGTCCCATGCATGAAAAAATTTCTGTATGGTCCATCGAAATCTTTTCCGAGGGCTTCATCCAAGCTACAATCTAAAATTTCAAGATCAATCAATCCTTGAGCAAGAACTTTCGAAGTAGCATGATGCATGGAGCTCCAAGGAGACCCTGCCTGACAGGCTGTAATTCCTGCGATTTCCGCTTTAAGAACAAGTTCATATATTTCTTTCTGAGGTTCAGTAAACTTACCATTAACAGGCCAAGTTCTAGTAATATCAGAGGCATAACCTGAAATCTCGCAACCAGCATCCACGAGAACTAAATCTCCATCATTAATGCGTGCATCATTAGAGTTGTAATGCAATATCGTACCGTTATCACCACCTCCTACAATTGAATTGTAACTTGGACAACTTTGTTTTTTTGTGAAATAAGAATCTATAATAGACTGTATCTCCCATTCACCCACTCCTGAAAAACTACCCTTCATGCCTTCAATATGTGCTTGAGATGCCAATGATGCTGATTCTTGCATTAATCTGATCTCTCCTTCTGACTTAATAACACGCATATTGTCTAAAATAACTTTAGGATCAGAAACCACTACTTCAGCGGATTGAAGGGAATGAGAAATGATTTTATCTAATGCTATATTAAGGTGAGGAATAGAATAAATCTTTTGTGATTTGCTGATTTTGGCAGGAATTATGGTTTCCATATCAGTTAAAGAATATGCTTCGTCAATGGGCCAATATGAAGATGCACCTTCAGTTCCGACTCTTCTCCCCTCCCATATCTCTGCTTTAGTATCCCTTGGCTGGACAAAAATAGAAGTAACCCAAGACTTAGAATTATGATAAGCCATGAATACGGCCTCTGGATCACTCCAGCCACATAAATACAACATGTAAGAACTAGCACGATATGGATAAGTTGTGTCATTGGAACGGTAGGATACGGGGTTAGTGGGTATTAACACAAGACTATCTTTAGGTATATCTTTGAGGAAAAAATCCTGACGAATTTTGTAATCCTCGATGGGAAATGGAAGTCTACTCGTGCGCCCCATGATATAATCGGGGTTAGCATCTCTTATCTATTTGTGGAATATACTATTTTCCTTTGGTCCACTTAGGTATCGATGAGGTTTCGGAATCTTTCTTAAATCTATAAAAAACAGATGAGATTAAGAAAAGAAATGAAATGAAAAGAATAATCATAGGATATGGTAGAGGATCGCTAGCATTAGGATTGATGAGTTTGACAGATACTGAAGAGTAGGCGCCGTCATCATCCATTACATCGAGTCTAAGAATTAGGGCTTTATTGTCAATCTTATCTTCAGGCCAAATTAACTCTCTATTACAGCCTTCAAAAATAATTACTGCGTTAATTGACCAAATACATCTCAGGCTATCTATATCATTTTCTGTATCTACTGAGTTAGATCCATCTATTATTATATTTTCAAGAGTAAGCAGTTCTATCTCATCGCCATCAACTATCTGTGCACCATTAACCAACAGATTTGACGAAGGTAACATGTTAGATATTGTAAAATTAAATTCGACAAAAGAAGATAATCCTCCTTTGTCCATGATTTCAAGTTTGAGTGTGTAAAAAGAATAATTCTGAGTGTTTAATTCAAAAATATCTTTATTAAAACCCTCGTGGATAAGTATGTCACTACTCTCTGAACTAGTGCATGTCCAGATATAGTACAAATCATCTTCAGACCATATCGGATCTTCAGATGATGAAGCATCAATTCTCATTAGCAAATTACTTTCAAACTGATCAGAAGGGTCTTCTAATATTGAAATTACTGGTGCTAAATTATTTAATTTAAGAGACATGCAAGAATAGACATCGTATTCGGAAAGAGAAGCTTCAGATGGGATGAGGAAAGTTAATTCATACCATCCATCTGGTTTAGAATTCATGTCAAAGTAGTGGGAAAATTCATTATTTTCACTATAAATAGGATTTATTACGTGATCATCACTATATGTTATTCCGCTATTACATGTTTCTGCAAATGTAACATAGCGTTTCAAGTAAACTTGGATGGAAGATGGAGGAATACCATTAATACCAGTAACTTGGGCTTCAATTGTTAAATCACCATTAATCCAATCTAAATTTCTTGGATTGGAAATTAGCAAGGAATAAGGAGAATCTGGAGCATAAGCATCATTCAAGATGAAAAATGGCATATTATCTTCAAAGATAACCTGACTGTCATATTCAACATATATATTAAATTGGCAAGAACAAGAATAATAATCATTAGAATTAATAGAGATTCCCCAATCTAATGAGAAATATCCCTCACTTATTTCAATTAGATTCTCTGAAAAATCATTAAAATCCCCCCAATTAAATCTAAAACCTGTTGAGTTTTGAATATCCCAAGATACAACAACATCTTCTCTAGAACTTATCACTGTTCCAGATAAGGTTTTTTCATCATCGACTAATTCTCCAAATGAAAAATCGAAACCAATCGATACATCAACCTCCTCTGAATCTGCATACACAGAATCTAAAGGTAAAAGGATAAAGATGAAGGAAACGATACCTAACAGTATGACTCGCACATACCTAGGGACTAACATTATAGTATTGAACCCAATCCATAAATGAATCAAGTATTACCTATCTGATATTTTCATTTGCCATGACAACTCGTCCAACCATAGGCCTAATGTTCTACGAGTTACAAATTCATGACTAGCCTGAGCTGTGAGAACACATTCACAAGCAGCAGCAGCCAGTACAACAGCAGAAGACATTGGGAATTGGTGTCCTAAAGCTGCGGCTAGTGCTGTAGCAGCAGCATCATGAAGCCCGATTTGCTGTGAAGGCGAAGGTGCATAACAAGGAATAAATTCTATATTTCCATCAGACTCGTATAGTGTCACCCCGTCAACTCCACCTAAAACTATCAGAGAGTCCCAATTGTATGTTTCAATCAAGCTAGATGCTGCATCTTTAGCACTATCTAACATTAATCTCCTCCGTAATAAATCGAGACCTCGGATTTCAAAAAGAACTACAGTTGCTCCGCGACTGCGTTCAAGACCTGTTAATTTTGGATCTACGATTGAAGGTATTGAATTATCCCGAGCACATTGAATTAGTTTCTGAGCACCTACATCAGTAAGCACACCTTTATCATAATCTGAAATAACAAGTGCACAACTATCAGGAATTGATTTCAGAGTTTTTTCCACTAAACGGTTACTTACCTCTACATCAAGATCTTCAAGTGGCTCTCTATCTGCCTGAAGAAGAATTTGAGACTTTTCTAGCAAACTCTGCCTACTACCAAAAAATCTTATTTTGGTTAAAGTTTGGCGACCAGAAACTGTTTCTATCCCATCTACCGATAAACCATCAGATAAAAATTGGTTATTGATAACTTCGCCCTCTCTATCATCACCAACACACGAAAAAATAGAAACATTAAGTCCAAGTGAACTTAATCCTCGAGCTATATGAGCAGCAGCTCCTGGTGATTCTTCAGAATGTTGAATTTTTAATACAGGTACTGGAGCTGTGGAAATTAGTCTATTAGAATAACCATGGTGATACCTATCAAGCATGATATCGCCGATTAGTGTCACTTTAGAAAAATCCATTTTATCTAAAAGACCCCTTAAATCCTTCAATATTTTCACCCTTTGTCTCTGCCCCTCATCCATGTTATCGTACCTCCGAGTATTATCTCATGAATGATATTTTGCAACCGTCGACATGAAAACGAGAACCCCCTCGTACATTCATGGAGTCATACAAAGACGGTTGGTTATATTCGGGCTCCGCTAGCGAAAGATTGTGGAATAAATCGGCAATAGGGAAGAAAATAACCAATAATCAACTATTATTAACCTCATCAGAAGTTATTTTTTGCCATAACCATAGACATTTAGATTGGCCGTATGAGAACTGGTTTGAAGAGGAAATACTAAAAAATCCAAACTTGATAAACGAATCGATAATAGTTGAAGCATTAAGAGTTCCAGGAAATAAACTAATGCTGACTAAATTATTAGAAGAAGATGGACTTGATTCATGCGACAAAGATACTTGGGGATTAAGGTGGAATTCGAGCAATCACCCAAGAAATGATAAACCCGAAGCAGAAATTAGGTGGTTTCATTCCTCGGATTATATAGACAGAGAAAAATTGCTATCATGGGCAATTAATGTAAATCAAAGAGGACGACAGGCAGAGGTATTAATTGTAGATAATGAACAAGCAGTTGTCACTTACAAGATTACAGCAGAATATCCTAAAGGTGAATTATTACCACCTTCTCAAGACCTACTAGATAGAATTGCAAGCTTCAAAAGAACGAGGATTAATAATAAGCAAACATTTGTTCATTATGAGGGAGAGTGGCCATGTGAACAGATCGGAATTGATTATGATAAAGGAAGAATTATTGATGATATTTCCGAGAAATTAATTCTTGGAAATAAAGAGAATTTGCCACCCGAAGTAAGTGTTTTTTCAGACCTTTTAGTAAGAGGACTGCATCCCAGACCTGGATTTAAGTATGGAACTTTATGGCGATGCTATGATCAGAAAATTGGTACCGATCATGCTCCATGGCTGATAGTTAATCCATCAAATCCTCCAATAAATTGGGAAAATGCGTGTCTAGCATCAAGATTAGCATCGGGTGTGAATAAGATATGGTTGCAACCTTTGAAAGTAAATGGAATTTGGAATTATTTAGGGATTGTGAGACCACCGGCCAATTCAAGATGGACAAATCCAATTAAAAAATAAGGATAATACTAACTAGGCCTCTGATTGTTCAGATGATACGTGTTTGCCATTGTTTCTGCCACCCGTAAATATCGATATTGCAAGTAATATACTAATTAGAAATATACCATTTCCAGGTTCAGAAAGCCAAGAAAAGGCTGAATTACTGTTGAAGGATGACTTGGCTTCAAGAGTAATAGGAATTCTTAATTCTATGCCAAAATCATCGACCATCACTAATTCACCCTTTGCAATCATACCAGGAACGAGGAGGCCATCGGGAGTAATTGAAATAAATAAATCATCACCGGGAGTTAAATGCCCAGGATTTTGAATTTCTGCAACACGTGAAGCAGCGCCTTGAATCTCAATATTATAACTCCGGGAATCTGGTCCTTCGTAAATTGGAGAAATGGAGATTGTGCTAACTTTATCGTAATCAATTAATGAATTAAAACTATCTGAAATTATACGGTGACCAACTTTATGCCATTTTAAATCTATAGATCTAGAATTAATCTCATCACAACCTATCTTGCCTATCAAATCGCCAGTGGAAGGAAAACTGTCATCTATATCCATAATTGGTACTCGGGAAATACCAATAGGTAATTGATCAATAGTTTTATTGATAAAATGTCCATTATAAGATATGACGTTTATAGAAAGATCGCAGGTCTCATTAGTTGAAACATCGACGAAAAGAGTCTCGCCATCTAACAATTCCACTGGCACCCTAGGGGTGAGGACATCAAAAAACTCGACTTCCATAGTCGGGGTTATAGATACCATGTATTCACTACCATTAGTAGCCGAAATTGATGCGAACCAACTGACTAATCTGCCTCTGTTGTCGTATATCAACATGCCATCAGAACTTTCTAAATTACCGAATTTATCTCCATCTTGAAAAGTATCTGCTGCACTTCCACTATTTTTATTTCGAATCAAAGCATCATCACCGTCGGCCTCAACAATTTTCAACCAAGCATTTTGAGCATCAGTATTTACAAGATTACTATGTGGATCTCCATTGTTAAGATCCTGTTGTTCAACTAAAATACCAAAACCAGGCAAAGATGAATCGAATCCAAAATCCCCTCTATTTGTGATTCTAATAAATTCCCTAGGAGCTATTTCAATCGAAAGAGTAGTCCCGCCTTCAGAAATTGGTTTGAGGGAAAAGTTACCACCTACACTTGGATTGACGGAAATCGTTCTATTGATTCCAATTAATTCAAGAGTTGAGGATGAAGGTAATGCTGGATAGGCACCATTGCCATTCCAGTTACCACTAGCCATTATACCCCAATCACCAATACCGTTCCAATTATTAGTTGGAAGAGAACTATGAACATCATACAAATCATATGCCCCCATTTGATGAAGCATCTCATGGACAATTGTACCCATACCAGATTTAGTGGAAGCTATAGTATAATGATTAACTGACCATTGACCTACTTTTACTGGTTCATCTAAACCAGACATATGACTCCAAATTGAATTCGTGCCACCTCCAATCTCTTGAGGATTGGCGGAGTGAAGAATTAGGATACGGTCTATAATACCATTATCATCAAGATCCCAGGGGGACAGGTCTTTATCATTTAGCATATTTTTAACAACTGTTTCTACTAACTCAGTAACACCTAAGCCATTAGTTCCCGAATCTCTTCCTGAGTCTCCATCTACACCCCATAACTCAATCTCATTTGTGGAAATCCAAACATCATCAAGAATTGTGGCGTTAAGAATTGAGTTACCTGCACTAATCTGCTCAATATATGTGCTAGCTGAGTTTTGACCGTTAAGCAATGAATCAGCCTTAACACGATTAAAATCATCCCCGTCAAACGATACAGGAATGACTAACCAATTTTCTAGATTTTGCACGCCTACAAGTATTTCATTACTATCCTCTTGATTTTGAACTTGATTATCTAACCAATCATCAATAATATCAGAGTTAGTGTTAGCGAACAGTCCGAGCATTATGATAACGACAGAAATAGCCGTTCGCGCAGCATTCATATTAGCCCCTGAACAAAACTATGATTTGAATACGTTGTAATTATGTACAACAATTGGGAATTTCGGATGGTATTAATGCTATGAACTTCAGATTGTTAGAGGTTTAAATTAAAAATGAAGAAATATGAATATGTCTATTATTCATATATTGGTACAATTCTGGAAAGAGAATCGGCAAAAAGAATTGTGAAAAATGAGATTATGATTCTTAAGCCGTCATATGTTTCAGGAAGAGTTAGAAAAATCATAGAGGCACTAATAAGAATAATCCGTATTCTAACCCTCGACTCATTATCTTCAACAACTCCGAAGAGGCGTGATAAAGAGAGTATTAAAAATGTCATAATTCCGATGACGAAACACCAAGAAACACCTATTCCCAAACTGATTATGGAAACAGCATCATATCTAGTTGTTACACCATCAATATGCCCTACATTATTGAAAAACTCAATAGAATATGGTAACGCTAAGAACCATATAGAAAATATCGCAAGAGGAATCGCAATTATACTTGTTAATAAAACGAGAGAAAACCATCTCTGTTCCCTAGGATACAAACCAGATAGGGCAAAACTACGTAGCTTTATACTTGTCAGGGGCAACACCATTGTTATAGAAAAGATAAGTAAAATTGTCCATTTAATATTTATCCAGTCATAAGGAGCATAAATCGAAAAGTCGGATAATTGACTCTCTAATTCAAGATTTACTAACCAATCTTTCATGAAATCATCAATGAAGAAAGACAAAAAAATAGATGCAAAAACAACTCCTAATGCACTAATTCTAATGATTCCATAGAGCTCAGAGAAATGATCAGAAATGGTCATCTGACTTGTTTTAGAAGATATCATGTCAAAGTAGATCCTTAACTTTAGGTTTAGCTCTTGCTGCCAAAATTGTTCGATACACACTATAAGCGAACCACGCACTAAACAAGAATGTAAATCCTATGATAAAACTGGTAAGATCAGTCACACCTGCACCCTCACCGACAAGAGATTGGGGTGGGAACTTCAAAGTGGCATCATTTGCTAACCATCTGACTGCTACGATAAATGAAATTGCAGAAACTGTAGCTTGCCTAAGAACTTGAGGATATGCTAATTCCAAGGCTAAATGCTCTGGACCTTCGTCATACTTTCTTTCTAATATTTCCCTTTGAACGACTGCTCCAACAATTAATGCTGTCAAACTAAACCAGTAAAATAAATTTCCTTGCTCGTATATTTTGTTAGCAATCGCTTCCTGCCTCTTAGCTTCTTTTTCTTCATCAGTTTCTTCGAGAAGGAACAATGAATCATAATCACCAACTGAAATAGTACGCGTGGACAAAATAGCCTCACTTTCTTCATCGGTTATAGTTCCAGGAGGACTGATGGAGAAAGCAAGGAGATTCCAGTAATCAGTAGTATCAGGGACTCCTCCTCCATCAACTGAGTTGCCTGCTAACCAGAAATTAACGTTCCCTGTATCTTCAGTTGGTGCAGTCCATGTAACTATCCAAGTGCCATCTGAATCTGTCTTACTGTGAGATATATCTCCCTCACTATCAGCAGCAATACGAATATCTTCATCTTCTTCCCATGAAAATGTTCCTATAAATCCTGATGAAAGAAGAAAACCCGCCTTAGAATTACCCTCTCCTCCAGATAATGTTAGTGAATCCGCTACTTTTATGGTAAATTGGTATGCTTCGCCTAATTCATACATTATTGGTACACTACTAATCATAACCACAGCTCTCTCGGAAGTGGCACCATTATTGTGACAAGTACAACCATATTTTACAGTTAAATCTTCATCTTGATTCAGATATGGGGGGCCGCTACTGTTCCCTAAAGCAGGAATTGCAGCCATACCAATAATCAACAAAACAACGAGAGCTTTGGAGTTGATGAACGTCATGCTGTACACCTATGTTATTTCGAGTGTTAACTACCACATAACCGTTGCTTGCCTAAAGCCTTTGGACCAACCATATCATAACTCTTTGATTGCACGGTTTAATTCATTCATCATCTTCTTACCGTCACCAAAAAGCATCATAGTTTTATCTTCATAAAATAGATCATTGTCAACGCCTGCATAGCCAACAGATAAACTTCTCTTGATTATTACAACAGTTCTTGCCTTGTCAGCATCAACGATAGGCATACCTGCTAATGGGCCTTCTCCACTTCTTGCAGCAGGATTACACGTATCATTCGCTCCGATAACAACTGCCACATCACATTCAGGAAATTCTGAATTTATTGTTTCCGCTTCTATTAATTGCTCATATGGGACATTAGCTTCTGCTAGAAGCACGTTCATATGACCGGGCATACGTCCAGCAACAGGATGAATTGCATACTTAACTTCCGTGTCAAATTTTTCTTGGATAAGGTCTGCAAATTCCTTAACTTGATGTTGACACTGACTAACTGCCATACCATAACCAGGTACGATTATGATTTTTTGAGCACCATCAATCATCATAGCTACTTCCTCAGCATCAGAACCGACTTTGGTGCGTGTCAACGTTTCTCTTTCGGCACCTCCTCCAAAAGATTTGAATAAAACATCTTTCAATGTCCTGTTCATCGCCTTGCACATAATAAATGTCAAAATTAATCCTGAAGCCCCAACAAGAGAACCAGCAACTATCAATACGCTATTCGAGATTATGAAGCCCGTAAATGCGGCAGCAATACCTGAAAGAGAATTAAGTAAAGAAACAACTACTGGCATATCTGCCCCGCCTATTGGAAGAACTATTAAAATTCCAAGAATTGAAGAAATTGCTACAATACCCCAAAGAATATTTGTATCCGTAGGATTTTGAGTTGACAGATATATAAGAACCAGGGAAGAAACAAATAAAATTACCTTTATTGAATTTAACCAAGTGGGACCCCAGGTTGGAGTTCTATACCAGTTACCAAAAACCGATATGCCGCCTTTAAGTTTGAACATTGCCAATAATGAACCTGTTAATGTCATCCATCCAACTAACGCTGACATTCCTGCTGCAACATATATTACAGTCAAATCAAGTCCTGTTGGTAAAGCATTTCCTTCGTATACATATTTCCAACTTTCAGATAAAGCTACCAAAGCAGATGCAGCGCCACCGAATCCGTTGAACAAAGCAACTAATTCAGGCATTCCAGTCATTTCCACTCGTGCGGCCATTATATATCCGATTATGGAACCAATTAAGATACCGGAAATGATTAATTCCCAACCAATAATTCCTCCTTCAACTATATTCAACTCAACTATAGTAGTAATAATTGCAACGGCCATCCCCATTGCACCCAATTGATTACCCCGTGGTGCAGTCTTTGGATGGCCAAGATTTTTAAGGCCAAAAATAAACAATGCTGCAGAAATAAGATACCCAACTGAAATCCAATCACCTAACATAATTAGCGCCCCTTCTTTTTGCCAGCAATCATATTCAGCATCCTATTAGTAACAGCAAATCCTCCAATGACATTGATCATCGCAAGAACTATAGCAACAAATGCTAAGACGCCGGAAGTATCAGTATCCATGCCAGCAAATAAAACATTAGCTCCAATTAACGCACCTACAACACTGATTCCAGATATTGCATTAGCACCACTCATCAATGGAGTATGTAGCATTGAAGGGACCTTGGTTATCAATTCAAAACCAAGGAAAATCGCCAAAACAAATAATGTGATTGAACCAATTAATAATTCAGGAGTCACTCAAGTACACCTCCAAGTCGTGTTTGTTTAGGATGGAGCTTTCCTTCGTGGCATATTAGTACTCCACCCATACCATTAACATAAAAATCGGAACCTTCTGGTGCCCCAACCAAAATATCATCTTCTTCAGAGATTACTAACTCTCCTTCATTGAGAATAGATATTATGAAAGTTGTTAGATTGTTTGAGTAAAGCATACTAGAAGTGTTAGCTAGTGTGCCAGGAAGGTTAGATGTCCCTACTATTATGACGCCATTATCTGTGGTATAAACTTCACCTGGTTTTGTTAATTCACAATTTCCGCCGACATCAGCATTCATATCAACAATTACAGTTCCAGATTTGAATGTAGACACAGCAGAAGCGGGAATAGTAATCGGAGCCGGGCGTCCAAAAATTCTAGCAGTAGTCACAATAATATCTGCTTCTGAGGCCACCTCACAAACAGTATCATTAACTTTCTGAATAAACTCAGGTGTCAAAGGCTTAGCATATCCTGATTCATCCTCAAAATCATCCATTCCTTCGACTTCTATGAAACGGCCTCCGACGGATTCTATCTGCTCTGCTGCAGACTTCCTTACGTCAGATGCATAAACAATAGCGCCTAATCTCTTGGCAGTTGCAATTGCTTGGAGACCCGCCACTCCACTCCCCATAATTACAACCTTTGCAGGTTTTATTGTTCCTGCTGAAGTTGTCATCATTGGGATTCCTCTGGGTACATAAGACGCACCTAATAAAACTGCTTTGTAGCCGGCTAAATTATCTTGGCTGGAATTAACATCCATAGATTGAGCACGTGACAACCTTCGAGGAATCATATCCATAGAAAATAAATTCACGTTAGATTTAATGCAATAATTAATTTTCTCAGGGTGACGAAATGGATCTGCAACACAAACAAGATTCATGCCGCTTCGTAACTCTGATAGCTCAGGCATTCTTACTGAAATTATGAGTTCGCAGGATAATACGTCAACTCTTGAAGAGATATTCGCGCCAGCAGATTCATACTCACTATCGGAATAATTAGACTTGTTTCCAGCACCAGATTCAACAAAAATTTTCAATCCTTTTTTTATTAACTTCTTAACAGAATTTGGTACTATCGCAACTCTATTCTCGCCCTTAGGCTCAGTCAATACTCCTAACCTCATAATCTCATGTCTCCAAAATTGAACCTTTGGCTCATTATTATTAATCATCGCGAACGGAATCAGATTATTGAATGAAGCGGGTGAATGTCTTCGGATTAAAGAGGAAAAAGTGGTAATGCTTTAGAATAAAATAGTATAACCTATACCAAAAACTGCAACATCACAGATAGCATGAGATAACCAACATACCCAAATCGAACGGTATCTAATGTATAGCCAAGACCAGATTGCTGCTGCGGATAAAAGTCCGAAAGAAGCGAATATTGTTTGCCACCAAAGGAAACCAAACAAATGTAAGGCTATTGCATGATGAAGGGTGAATAATGATGCGGAAAAAACAATTGCAGCAATTTCATTTCCGAATATTATAATTGACTTAGTCGTTACAAACCAGCGGAAGACATATTCTTCAAGAAGACTGTTTAAGAAAATCCAATATAACATCCCTAAAACATACAGATTAATATTCGAAAGACCCTTGGATTGCAAAGTGGAAATCATTTGATCGGTATCCAATGTACTTTCGAATATTAACCATGTAAATAATATAATAACTGACATTGTTAATCCAGTAATAAATCCCATCTTAATTCCCTCTTTGGAAGGAAAGTTTTTTGAAACGAAATTATTTTCTATACGCAGATACCAAAAAGTCGGAACAATAAATATCCATAATTTACAAGAAAGGAAAAAAAGTTGTGAGAGGAAATCATCCTCAATGATTTTAATTCCAAATATAATAGATATGGAAGGAATAAAACCAACTAAAAGAATCGCGACAAGAGAGTGTTTCTTCGACTCCATAGCCCGCCCTAGTTACGTTGAATAAAAGATTTTGTTCCTGCAGAGTTAGAGTGGACTCCTCACTAAAGGCTAAGGATGAAACACCGGCGGGCATATAATGAGGAGAACTCAATGGCAAGAGAAGCAAGAAAGATAGCAGTAATTGGTGCAGGTAATGTAGGGGCAACTTGTGCCTTTGTGATGGCTGAAAGAAAGTTAGGTGAAATAGTCTTATTAGATATTTATGAAGGATTTGCAAAAGGAAAAGCATTAGATATGAGCCAAGGAGGCCAAATTCTAAACTATGATGGAAAAATAACAGGGACATCAAAGTATGAAGATATTGCGGATTCAGATGTAGTAGTGGTTACGTCGGGTTTTCCAAGACAACCTGGGATGAGTCGAGAAGATTTAATTGGTAAAAATGCAGAAATAATTTCACAAGTTGGTACTGGAATTAGAGATTTTGCACCAAAAGCAGTAGTAATAGTAGTTACAAATCCCCTTGATTTAATGACCTATCATATGCAAAAAGTCACAGGTTTCCCATCAAATAGAGTGATTGGCCAAGCAGGGATATTAGATTCAGCAAGAATGACCCATTTCGTATCTGAAGCAATAGGTTGTTCCAACGAAGACGTACAGGCTATGGTCTTAGGTGGGCATGGAGATACCATGGTCCCTTTACCAAGATATACAACCGTTGGAGGTATTCCTATAACTCAATTATTGGATGAGGAAACTATAGAATCTATATCAAAAAGAACCGCTAGTGGAGGCGGAGAGATTGTTAAATTATTAGAAAGAGGGAGCGCTTTTTATGCACCAGGAAGTGCAGCGGCTATTATGGCCGAATCAGTTTTGAATGATAGAAAAAGAATGCTTCCTTGCAGCGCTTTACTAAACGGAGAATATGGATTAGAAGATGTTTACATAGGAGTACCAGTAATCTTGGGTAAGGATGGCATTGAGAAAATTATAGAATTAAAACTTGAAAAACAGGAACTAGATAGTCTGCAAGATTCAGCTAATTTCTACAAATCACAACTGAGTGATATATTAGGTTATTAGTAAACAAGAAGGAACAATAATGGCAGATTATATTCATCTAGAACATGATGGGAAGTTGCTTCTTGTCAACAATGATGGCGATGGTCCAGCTATACCAGAATTGGGTAGAATAAATTGGGAAGGAGAGACTTTCCTGATACGATTACCCACTCCTGATGAAGCAATTAAAATGGGAATCACATGGGATTTAAAAAGAATAAATAATCTTATTCTTGGTGATAGTGAGAAAAAAGTGATGGTGGCAACTCCTAATATAAAATGGCCGGAAAACTGGGCGTGGAAAGACTCAGTAATTAGCGATAGTGCCGTGGATCCTATAGCAAGAGAATCTGTTTATAGGACAATACACAGAGTAGTATCTAAAGTAATAATTCAAAATCGTGAACAAATGATACTCATGGCGAAAGTAAAAAGAGGTTTTTTCACGGGTTGTTGGACATTACCTGGTGGATTCGTTGATTATGGTGAGCATCCAAGAAAAGGTGCTGTAAGAGAAGTTTTAGAAGAATTAGGAATTAACATAGAAATCTCTGATAAATTTGGTGAATCAGGTGAAGTTATAAATGGAGAAAATGAAGTTATAATTCAACAAAGCATATTTACTTCAGAAGGAATAAACTGGTTATCGTTCACATATAGATGCGATTTAGATGTCCCTATCCAAGAGATCATACTAAAAGAAGATGAAATAGAAGAAGCAAAGTGGTTTACCATAGAAGATGCTCTAAGAAACGCCGTCAGTATATTCGACAGAGATGCAATAATGAGAATCAAACAATAAAATAAATATTCATACTACCAATTAGTGGTGGGCCTGCCTGGATTTGAACCAGAGTCTGTTCGTCCCAAACGAACAAGCATAGACCAGACTAACCCACAGGCCCTGTGAGTAACCTGTCGACTGAACGGCCTGTCAAGAACTTAACTCAACCAATTCCATGTATTTTCATTCACACGAAATAACAAACCTTGCATCTCGGCTTGCCCAATTAGGTATTCGCTATTCATTTCTGATGAACTCTCCTCTGACAATATCTTATCAAGTGAAGACTTATTTAAGTCACCGTTATCATCAGTAGCTAGTTTCATTAAACTCAATGCATCTGTTGTTTTTTTGATAGAATTTGATTTTTGTTTAGATTCTTTGCGTTTTATCTTAAGAGTCAATTCTTTACTGATTTCTTTAGGGATATTTGCAAAAGATACTGCTGAGGATAAGGCTTCGGCATCATCAAAACGTTCAATATTTTTAATGTTAATAGATGAACCACATTTCGTACAATAATTAACTTTCATATTAGTTGAACCGAAGGAGTGTCCACAACCGCAAGTAATGAGATTAAACTGTGAGGTCACAAATACTCTCGCGAAGTGGTGGTTCAAGAGGTTGTCTGATAAATGGTGTCACAATTAATTCATCAATAAAGAGGGTAGTCGACACACATGAGACGAGCGGGAGGGACAGTATCGTGGCTGATTATTATGATAATGATCTTGTTGTCTGCCAATAGTTTTCTTAAATCGGGAGGAGATTCGATTAATGCTTGGGCATTACTACTATTAATTCCATTGCCACTTTCTTTCATAATTTCAGAATATTCAAAAAAAGATCCTTATGGCAATAGAGAATTAGAAAAGTGGGATGATGGAGATGATGATGTTTCATCGCCAGAAAAACAGGCAGATGACCCTCTAGAGGCCGGTTTTGACATTCCTATATTGTGATTATAATAATCTCAAAGTTTCTAAATTAGCAGGTGCGTAAGTCTGAACACGGAATTTCTCACGTAAACCTTGCCGGAAAGCATTACATGTTTGAGCATCGCCATGATGGCAAATGATTTTTCTTGGAGTAGGATTCAGAGCAGCAACATAATCCATTAACTGATTTCTATCGGAATGACCGCTAAATCCATCAATTTTCCTCATAGAACACTTTACTTCGATCATTAGTGTCTGTCCTTTGTCGATCAAAGGAACTGAGGAATGACCATCACGCAGTCTACTCCCTAATGTCCCTGATGCTTGATAACCGACAAAACACAGAGTATTATTGGGTTCAGGTGCCCAGTATTTGAAATATTCCACAATAGGGCCGCCAGTCATCATTCCGCTAGTAGCTAAAACAATACAAGGAGATGGATCAAGAAGTATAGATTCTCTCTGTTGATATGACTCAACAGTACGGAACCATTTGGAGTGGAATGGATTTTCTGAGCCGCCCTTTAACAGTTTTTTTCTTAAATCGCGGTTTAAGAAGTTAGGATGGCTCGCATGAATCGCTGTCGCTTCAGAAATCATTCCATCGAGCCAAACCGTAACTGGTGATACCTTGCCAGATTTGAATAACTCATCAATTGCAATCATAACTTCTTGAGAACGCCCTACTGCGAAAACTGGACAGAATATTTTTCCACCTCGACCAATTACATCAATTATCATTTCTTGAAGTTCATGACTTGCTGCATCCCTAGTAGGTTGAATATCTTGAGGGCCACCATAGGTTGACTCTATAACTAAAGTATCAACCTTAGGAAACCGGACAGTTGCAGCATCAAATAACCATGATTTTTCATACTTGATATCGCCAGAAAATAAGATTTTATGTTCGTTATTCCCTTCACCAATGTTCATATAAACACTAGATGATCCTAAAATATGGCCTGCATTTTCCATTGTCATCTTAATATCAGGAGCTATGTCAGTCTTGTCACCCCAATTAACATCAACAACATGTTTGATGCATTCTTGAATATCAGCTTTAGAATAGGGTGGTTCGTTGCCTTCTGCCTGACTTACTTTAATATAATCAATTTGAAGAAGTGTCATCAGATCTCTAGTCGGTGGAGTACAATAAACCGGTCCACGATACCCATAACGAAATAATACAGGTAACATAGCAATATGGTCAACGTGAGCATGAGTGATTACTATGGCATCAAGGTTATCCAAAGGCATTAGTTCAGGTGCATTAAAAAAAGGCTGAACTTCATTCTTGTTCGTAGTAGGTTTCGCACCACAATCAACCAATACTTTAGACTCATTAGTTGTTATCAGATGCATAGCTCTGCCTACTTCTCTATACGATCCTAGGGCAGTTATTCTTACCCAAGGTTCGCCGGGCCTTTGAGGTCTGTAAATTCTCGTACCAAATTTCCTAAGCAAAGACTTTCTCTCGTCTGACATTTCTTTTCTATACCTTCTAATGTCATGTTGAGTTCTACTTTCAATTGATGGAGCTCTTACGACTTTAACTAACCAACCAATTCTATCTCTTAACAATTTAATATTGGACCCCTTTGGTCCTACGGCAACAGATGGATTATCGCATTCTAATATCACTTCACTCAGCGCAGGATCAAGCCAAACTTTTCGGACTTCAGCTTCGGGAGGAATAATCTGCCCAACTGCATCATGAACTTCGTCTTCACTAGATAAAATATCAGGATGAGGGCGGATTACAATCCTCCTCTTAACCTGCTTTGCAATTTTCACTGTTAAATTATCAGTATTACTCACAAATCTTTCTGGTTGTTTGGTTATCACAGATATTGAACCTGCTTCAAGATCAATCTCATAATCAATATCCTTAGGTATTATACCTGATATTTTCTTTTTTAATTCAGCGTATGACATTCTCATAAAAAACAAATCCTAAGTTACTCACGACAAAGGTGATACTCCGAAAAACGGAGGTGTGCACAATGCAACGTGAGTATCAAAGCGAAGAAAGAAGAGCAGCGATCTGTTCTTCAGATAATTGTTGGAATCCATGTTCTGCTGTAATTACTGCAAGATCCATACCATTTCCGCTAGCAGCATCTCTCTGAGCAGAGGCAAGGAGCGATTTGGCTGCGACTTTAAGTGCTGATTTTTCATCCATTCCGTCACGGAATTGATCTTCGAGAACTCCATACATATATGGAGAACCAGACCCAGTAGCGCAGTAAACATCAGGGATAGAACCACCTGCTGAATCAATACTATAAACGCTCGAACCTGAAGAATCCACTCCAACAATTAGTAATTGGACATAATGAGGGCGCCCTACTAAGATATTAGCAGTTAATGTAGCTGCACCTTTTACTGTCATAGCAGTTCCTTCTTTGAGTTCATATAACTTTAATTCGGCTGTAAGAGTTCTCGATAGAGATTGAGCGTGACCAACTAGTCCAGCAGTAGTTAGAGCGATACTATTAGAAATCTGAAACATTTTTTGTACATTTTTGTTTGCAATGAAATGACCCATTGTGGCCCTGTGGTCCGCTCCTACAACAACTCCACCATCAAAGGTAATTCCGATTGTGCTTGTTCCTGTCTTTACTGCATCAGTTGTCGCGTGCATTTTAATCACTGCCGTAAGAGGAAGTCCTCTCAGCGTTTGCAACTAATATGAACCCCTTTATCAATGCGACGGATAAGGCGCGTGAAATTTATTGAAAACAAGGTAAAACAGACAATTGCATAATATTTTACTAGATAAGTCAAAGAATGGTGCCTAGACGCGATGTCGTGGCGAAAGAAGAAAGTGGTGAACCGAAATGGATCGAAATGCCTAGTTTACCTAGCAGTAATAGTAATTCGATTGAAGCCGAGCAAGATTACCACGATTTGGGTGAAAGATACTCGCAGGCACCCGTTCCAATACATTCTGATGATACGATAATACATAGAGCAACTCTTGAAGATATTACTGGAATATCTGACCTCATGGACTGGATTTCTGAGGGCGATATTGTAATAGTGGAAATGGGTGGGATGACAAATCGCGAAATAGAACTACAAACTGCTGTATCAAAGTTACAAAAATTTGTAGAAAATGAAATGAAAGGAACTGTTTTTGGTCTCGGACATAATCGTTTACTATTGTTACCTCCAAATTATGGTTCTAAAAAGGCTGATATAACTCATAGATGAGGGTGCCGTATGGAGAGTACCGTCGAACAACCTTGTCCTATTTGTTTCTCAGATAAGGGATTAACTATGATCGCGCATAGCTCCGAAATACCATACTTTGGTGAGCATACACAACTGACTATCTTATGCCCTTCTTGTGGATGGAGGCACACCGATTTCATCCCCGCAGAAGGTAAAAAACCTGGAGCTTGGAGTTTAGAAATTAATAATCGAGACATGCTATCTGTAAGGATTGTTCGGTCCTCATCGTGTACCGTAAAGATAAGTGAGTTGGGCTTAGAAGTTGAGCCAGGAGGTGCCACTACAGGTTATGTATCAAATATCGAAGGAGTTTTGAATAGATTTGAAGATGCCATTCAACTAATGTACAGACAATCAAAATTATCTAATGAGGAAGAAATTATCGAAAACTGTGAAAGATTATTGGAAAAAATAAATCAAGTGAAAGAGGGAGAGATGAATGTGATGATGACACTCTTAGATCCGATGGGCCATAGTCAGATATTACATGCAGAAGCAGTATCTAGGAATTTGACAGAGCAGGAATTAAATGATCTGGAAGTCGGACCGAGCGTCCCGGTTTTCAATTCAGAAGATTTATAATAATTATTTCGAATCGGGTGCAAGGAACTCATCGATTCTATCTGCCCATTGGTTTCTTTTCTCGGATAGATCGGTTAACCATTCAGAAGCTTTATCGACACATATTTGTTTGATTTCTCCGGCTAATAGCCTACCTGATTCATAATCACGACCAATAGAATGTAATTCACTATCACTTTCTTCGAAAAAGAATTGAAGATACTGATAGGCGACATCTTTGGATAAATTCCCACCTAATCTCCTATGTTCCTCAATTGTGGCCTGGCCACCACTATATGCACGCTTTACTTTCTTGGACATCTCTTCGACTGTATCGCGCATGAATATAGTAGTTTCGGGCTTTGATGAAGACATTTTATCTCCAGTCATACCAACTGCAAAACGATGATATGTGGAACAAGGGGGCATTAACCCCATACCTCCCATACTCCTTTCGAGAGATAATAAAGAAAGTTTAATTCTAGCCATGTCGCTAATTGTCGCACCAGGAATTTCTAAAGTACCATGTTTGGGGTTAGTCAAAACATCAGCAAAACCAAGTTGTGACAAAGAAAGTTGGAGTTTTTCAAAAACTACACCTCTAACCTGGCTGTTAACGCCTCCAGAATTTAAGACTCCCATCTGAAATTTATTTTCATCCTGAATTGAGAGACCTATCGTTAGACCGCCGCTCTTTCTTGTTTTAATATTAAACCAATTTGTCTTGTTGACTAGCCCTCTTGTAAGACGGATATGAGGGTCTTGGTCGACACCTACGGGCACTACAATTGGTCTCAACCCACCATATTCATCTAACTGAGGGTGTATTATATCGCCTGCTTGAACGAGAGGGGCTTGGATATGAGCAAGATTAGTATCTCCTGAGAAACCATATATTGCCTCAAATTCTGAGAGATTTGTTTTTTTTCCTAATATGAAACCAAGGCGCTGAACGTCTGGCCTCATACTTTGAAAATATACATTCGTTTTTTCAGGATCGAGACCTAATGCCGCATAATTAAGAATATATTCAGACAAAGCAAGTTTGCGCCCTTCTTTAAGAGATGTTCCTCGTGTAGCTAAAGCCTCTAAATCAGCAACAGTCACAGTGATATCACCTCCCTGATCTTGAAACCACCTAACTTGATCAATGACCATACTGTGGCCAAGGTGCATTTTCCCACTCGGCATTAGACCAGTAAGGACACCGAAATCATCCCCCCTATCTATACAACCAAGAATCACATCTAAGTCTCTGTGTGCGAATACTATGCCACGACGATGTAATTGGTTTGGGTTAGGGATTTTTGAAATCTCGACATCACTTAAACCAAAATTATCTCTAATTTTTGCATAATCAGTAGACTGTTGAGAAGACCAAGGATCTATCCGAGACTCACCGGCCATGTATGCTCGAGTGCAAAGCCCTCAATCAAGGCTACGCATGAAATATTACAAATATGCCCAACTACTATGGGCGTGAACTACGGCGGAGAGACGAGAATATGACTACTATACACTGCTTAGGTTCGGGGCTTGTAGGTTCTTTTGTTATCAAAAAATTATCTAAAAAAGGAATAAAAGTAAATGTAGTGGATATAGAGGAAAAAAGTTACCCTAAAGATCAGAAGTTGGTGAAAATACATGTTGCAGATGCTTTTACCTATTGCCAAAAAATATCAAATAAGAACGATTTATTTGTAAATATGCTCCCTGGAAGCCTGGGTCACAAGGTAACAAAATCACTAGTATCCAAAGGAAAGAAAGTTGTGGACCTTAGTTTTAGTGAAGAAACACCTGAAGTATTACATGAATCTGCCTTGAAATCTGGTGCGAAATTACTCTGGGATGTTGGTATAGCACCAGGATTTTCAAATATGCTAATCGCATATGCTTCAAGAATTGGGAATGGAGTAATTAATGCTGAAGTGAGAGTAGGGGGGAATCCAGTAGAAACTGATGAAGAATGGAGTTACATGGCTCCTTTTTCACCAAACGATGTAATTGCAGAATACACGCGTCCAGCCAGAATAATAAGAGACAGAAAATTGTGTGTTTTACCAGCATTAAGTGAGAGGCACAAAGTCAATGTAAAGCAAAGAGGAACAATGGAAGCTTTTCTTACGGATGGATTGAGAAGTTTACTTCATACAATACCGGCCAACGATATGACGGAGTACACAGTCAGATGGCCAGGCCATATTCAAAAATTCATTGACCAGAGAGATGCAGGATTGATAGATGAAAAAGAACTTATACAAAAATGGGTGTTTGATGTAAAACGCAAAGAATTCACGTGGATGGAAGTGAAAGTTGAATGTAATAATGGCAAAGAAATGAATTGGACAATATATGATGAAGGTATGAATAGTGATTCATCAATGGCTAGAACAACAGGGATAGTTACGGCATCATGTATAAAACAATGGATAATGGATGATTCACTCATTCCAGAAGGAGTTTATCCACCTGAAAGTTTGCCAAATGAAGTGATATTTAATGTCCTGCAAGATTTAAGGGATGAGGGAGTCATTATTGAAGGACCGGATATTAATTTCTAAACGTCCCACTATTTTTGATCTCTATTAACAAGCCACTTAATAGACAAGGGGGTTGCAACTAACACACTTAATGCAATAATGGGTAACCTCCAATCCATTTCTAACGCAGAAGGTCTTTCAATTAGCCAAGTGAAAAGTAATGGGGAGGCATAAAAGTCCGAAGCCCATTCATGGAGGTTAGTTACATGATGACCCACGATAGTTACACTATGATGTAAATCGTTAAAAGTTTGAAGAGGAGAGGTCGAACAGGAAGGAGGATTAGCAAATTCTATCGTAATTGTATTACCTGGAGATATGGTTAAGAACAATGCTTCATCTTGACTTCTCCAACCATTTTGAAGTACTTTGATACTGGAATCTAATAATGGGAAAATATCCCCATTCTTATCAGTAACTGATAGAACTGATGATGAAACTTGAATTCGTAAACTACCAGGAACTCTCCATTCCGATTCCAAATTTTTATCTAAATTAATAATCAAAGAATTATTACTCGCAATACAAGAGATCATTGAACTAGAAATTTTATGATTAAACCACTCCCCCCAAGTAGTATACCATACTTCCTGATTTTCTAAAAATTCTATTGCATCCTTATCTTCTCTAACTTTAAGATCGAAGATACGGGCTTCCCAATAAATTGAAACAAGAGAGTCCCTATCTGCTGAATCGAGTAAACTAATATTTGCAGAATTTTTTTCTATACTGCCACCATTTCTCTGGACGACGAACAGGTCACTAATTTCAGTAGCTAAATTATCTCCTATAATAACAAAACCAGATTCTATTAAGGAGGAAACTGTGGTATTATCAATAACCTCAGGAACACCAAAAGAAATTGGATTAGTCCCCCACCTAGAAGAATTTGTATGCCCAGAAAGATATTTTTTACAAGATTCTATTACTGAATTATCATCATTTATATTTATTCCTTCATAGCCATGACAGGCGAATTCATCACCATGTTCTAATCTTTCAGGGCCTATGAGATTCCATAACCAGTTGTCGTCATCCCAGTCTGCAGAAACTGTTGGCCCAAGTAAAGGGGTGATAAATATAACAAGTAAAATTAGGCTCTTATATCGAATCTCCATGAACCTCCGAATGAGAAATAAGAAATGAACCCTTGTGAGCCTCATGGAAAGCAATAAGGACAAAGTATGGGCGCGATAGTAATGTCATGCTATCAGATAGTAGTTTAAGATCTATATCAGAATTAGTAGATATATCAGGTACTGGAAAAGAATTTTCAACACCATTAATCTATAAATTTCTATTATTTATATTACCTGCTCCATTCAGATCTTTAACAAATATCCACTACCATGGACTGGAAAAAATACCGAAAAAAGATTCTGTGATTTTTGTAGCAAATCATACATCTCATGTTGACCCATTTGTGAAAATAATTGCAGCAAATAGACCCATCCATTATCTTGCCAAACAAGAACACTTTGAATCTCAAGCTACAAAGATTTTTATGAAAAGTACCGGACAAATTGAAACTGCGAGAGATAATGGTGCTAGAAGCGCTTTATCGAAGGCAGTAGATGCATTAGATTCGGGGGCAGCAGTAGGAATTTTTCCAGAAGGTACAAGATCAAGAAAAGAAAAAACACCATTTTTACAAAAAGGGAAAACTGGTGTGGCAAGATTAGCTGCTCGGTTTCCAAATGCTTCAGTTATACCAATGTCAATAAATGGTGCCAGAGAATTCATGAAACCAGGTAGTTTGATTATTATGCCATGGAAGCGTATTGATGTATTTATTGGCACACCAATAACTTTTGCAGAATGGGCATCAAGTCCTAGTGGAGGAGATCTTGATGATGATAAAGTGAAATTATTGTTAATCAAAGATGAACACGTAAGAACAAATGAAATGAAAAAAATGTTCAGAAAAATGACTGATCAAATCATCGAAACTTTACGTATTAATGGTGCTCCCTGAGTGACCTAAGGAGAGTATCATTCAAAGACTGTCGTCTAAACCGCTAATATCAGCATGGAACAATATCTAGATTTTTTACGGCGAATCCTTGAAGAAGGAGGAGAAAAGGGAGATAGAACTGGTACCGGAACAAAGTCAATATTTGGACATCAAATGCGTTTTGATTTATCGGAAAGTTTTCCAGCAGTAACTACAAAAAAGGTGCACTGGCCGAGTGTCATTCATGAACTATTGTGGATATTATCAGGAGATACCAATGTTAGTTATTTACAAGAAAATAAAGTCAGAATATGGAATGAGTGGGCTGATGAAAATGGTGAGTTGGGGCCAGTTTATGGGAAACAGTGGCGAAAATGGGCATCTAATGATGGAGAAGTGATTGATCAAATTAAAAAATCCATTGAACTTATAAAAACTAATCCAGAATCAAGAAGAATTATTGTTTCGGCATGGAATGTTGGTGAGTTGGAAAAAATGGCTTTGATGCCATGCCATGCATTTTTCCAATTTTTTGTCCGTGATGGAAAATTGTCGTGTCAATTATATCAAAGAAGTGCGGATGCATTCCTAGGAGTTCCGTTCAATATCTCATCCTATAGCCTACTTACTTGCATGATGGCACAGGTATGTGAACTGGAACCCGGCGAGTTCATATGGACAGGAGGAGACTGTCATTTATACAACAATCATCTTGAGCAAGCTAAATTACAGATTTCACGGGCACCTCTTGAGCAACCAAAACTAGTTCTGGATTCAAGTATTAAAGATATTGATGATTTTAAAGCAGGACATATAGAAATTATTGACTATAAACATCATCCACACATATCTGCACCAATTTCAATATGAGTGATTTGTATGAAGATTATGATGATTGTTGCTATGGATGAACAAGGTAATATTGGAAAAAAGGGAGAACTCCCATGGAAATTATCTACAGATATGGTGAGATTTAGGGATTTGACGACGGCAGACGGTTTTAATTCTGTGATAATGGGAAGAAAAACATGGGATTCTTTACCCGATAATTACAAACCTCTTCCTGAAAGACTGAATATTGTGATGTCAAGGAATACAGGCTGGGCAAATAAAAGTGCAGAATCGGCACTTTACCCAGGGAGGGCGATAGAAATAGCATATGCGAATGGATGTGATGAATGTTGGGTAATTGGTGGCGCACAAATTTACAATATGTACATAGACAGAGTCGAAGAAATACATGTGACAAAAGTGCACACCTTAGAAAGCGGAGACATTAGTTTTCCTGAAATAAATTGGTCAGATTGGGAGGAAGAAATTATTGAAAAAATACCTAAAGATGAAAAAAATGATTATGCGACAACATATTCAATATGGTTGAAGAAAAGATAATTTAAATGAGCCGCGCGGCTAACGCCTCCCCACAATATATTTGAAAATGAAACAATAAATCAACGGTGAGTGGGAATGGAAAATAACGATGTCTTGTTATTAGATAGTGAATGCGGTCTTTGCAATAGTATTGCTATATTTTTACACCCTCGTTTAGATAAAAGGGGGGGGATGATTTTTATTACCAATGAAAGTGAGGAAGGAAAAAAAATTATTAGTAATTTTTCCATAGAACAACAAAAAGCAGATACTGTCTATCTCGTTAGAAATGGAAAAGCGCACATTAGATCTGCTGCAGCAATAAGGTGTTTGCTTTATTTGAAATGGAAATATAAAATATTTTATCCTTTGTTTTGGTTGATACCTAATCCATTAAGAGACTTAGTTTACAAACTAATATCAAAATATAGACACAGAATATTCTCGAAACCAGATATTTGCATTATTCCATCATTGAATAACGCCAAGTAATGTGCTCAGACAAAGGATATTGGTATTCATCAGAATTAGGCCAATCAAGAATTTGAGCAAGGAAAATAATTGCAGAAACATTGGCTAAATCAGCAGAGATTCCAACATCCAGAAGACCATCACAACCCCTGGCAGCACAAGCTATAGGGGAAAAGGCATAGTGTCCTGAATTATTGAAAATACCAAGATTTACAAGATTAGATCCTAATCTAACAGATGTATTAGTCACTTCAGAAATAACTGTTGTGTCGTCAATGTCGCCTGTCAAAATTAGGGTTGGTACGGAAACACTTGAAATACCCTGATTAAGAATAGTACCATTCCAGGGAGATAATAAAATACTTGCCCACACTCTTTCATCAGAAATCTGAATTGTATCATTAAGATCATGATTCAAAGACCAAAAATCAATTGCATTACAACTTATTAGATTTCCATCTGCACAACCTGATTCTAAATCAGCAGTCATAATTTCTGCACCAGAAACCATCATAGAAGCATATCCTCCAGTGGAGTGCCCAATCATTGAATATCCATCCCCGGGAACTATGCAATTATTTAATTCACCATTGCTATTAGATTGGTCAAGTAGCCAGTCAAAACTTTCCATGATGTCAAGTGGCATAGATAACAGAAGTTCAGCTAATTTGTCAGGATTCGCATCTAGAAGTGTTCCATACCTATGATCTGGAGCGATAGAAATAAATCCATGTGTTGCTAAATGTTCCATCAAAAAAGCTGAGCCCCACCTTATACTTGGAAAACCATGACTGTAAATACTGACTGGTCTTGGTTCAGAACAATCAGGAGTCGTATCATCTAATGCAAGTCCTGGGAAAACATTATTGTAAATAACTCGGGAACCAGATTCTTCAATCGAAGGGAACCAGATTTGTAGTGTTATTTCATACCCTCTTGGAGAAACAAAGGTCAAATCTTTGGTTCCAGCCACAAATGGACCTTTGTCTAAAAGTGAGGAATATGGGGTCAAGTCAAATTGATCATCTGGATCATTAATTCCATCATCATCGTCATCATTATCAATACCATTGGGTATTCCATCTAAATCAGTATCTCTTTGCTCTGTTGAATCTAAGGGATACGCATCATACGAATTGTCGGTTCCATCGCCATCTATATCCTCGTCAGAGTTGTCTCCAATACCATCTCCGTCCAAATCAGATGATTCTGTAATATCAAAAGGGTGAGAATCATCAGCGTCTAAAATCAAATCATTATCATCGTCTTCATCACATAAATCACCAAATTCATCATTATCATAATTTAATTGCTCAGAATTAAATATTTCTCGACAATTGTCGTTGTTGTCGCTAATACCATCGGAGTCAAGATCTGGTTCTGCTATACAACCTACAAGTATATTGGAAAGCAGAATAAGAGTAATGAGGGAAACCAAATCTGATTTATGCATAGCACTTGTAGGAAGGACTTAGCAATAAGCCTATGTTTTTTCATTATTATATTCAGTTACACGGATTCCCAACTTAGTATGCCGAGTGGGTCTTAACATGATTTTTTCCATTTTTTTATTGAATTCTTGATACAGATCAACCTCGAGAGCTAGGGAATGACCAAGAATCAAAATAAGTAAATCTGCTAATTCCTCAGCCACTTCATTGTCAGGTTTACCCTTGGTAATAGCAGCAGAGAATTCACCTAACTCCTCTACAGTTAGAGCAATGCGATAGCCCATATCATGGCCTTTGTTTACTGGTGCTTCAAAATTATGTTTAGAATGAAATTCGGCCACCTTACGCATCATAATATTCCATGACATAGCATTATCTTCAAACTTCTCGAAATTCATCCATTCCTTTACACTCAACGGGGACATTGAGTGGTACTCAAGGGTAAAGGGTCATCAAACTAATCCAGGAGGATGGTCAGTTGAGTTTGGAAGTATCAATATTAATCCAACAAGACTTGAAATAAGAAATATAAATAAAGAGAGAAGAAATAATTGTAAATTGAGAACTTCTTCGTCTTTCAAAATATCACATTCTTCAGGACTTACATCGGTGCTAATTCCCATATATACTCGATAGGTAGAGTCGCAACCACTCTTATATTCTTCTTCAGAATTATCCCAATTATTCAATGCAGAGATAGTTGTTGGTATCATAATTAAAGCAAGAATAACACATACTATTCCATTTTTTATAGTCATAAAAAACACTCAGAAATTTGCCATTAAACTATCGATACAGTCTACAATTCTAGTTCTCAAAGTTGCTGCCATTAAATCAACTGCATGATGATTTATTTCTGCATCACGGTCACCAGGTGTTCGGCCTGCGGCCCAGTTTGACGAACAGGCTAAAGCTACGTGAGGGACTTGGGATTCCGATATCAGGCGCTGCTCGGGGCCTAAAGTCATCCCAACTACATCAGCACCGAGACTAACCAAAGCATCTATCTCAGATGGTGTTTCAAATTGAGGTCCTATACACTGAGCAACAATTAGTTCTTTGACAACAGAGGATTGTTGCTCAAGTAATACTTCTTCGCAGCAAAACATTGCCTTTTCGTCAAAAACAGAAGTTCGATCAGAATGAGTCGCGTCCTCATCAAAAAACGTCCATGGAATTTGTGTTAAATCAATAATATCCCCTGATATTCCAATATCTCCCGGGGGGAAATTATCCCGAATAGAACCTACGGAATTAACACTAAGAATAACATGTGGTTTACAACTTAGTATTGCACGGACGTTTGCTCTATGCTCAATCATATGCGGTGGAGTACGTCTATCTGATTGAGAATGGTGGCGATCTAATATGAATATTTTCCCATCATTATTATCAATTATAGTTAAAGGAACTTCCCCCCATTCAGTATCAATTCTGATATCTGATAATTCGCATTCATCCTTTTTATGATAATCTTTTGATAAATTACTCATACCCGTGCCACATATTACAGCCACACGAGTCATACCCTTCGCCTCTATTAGAGGTTCATGTGCTTATCTAAAAAGAAATTACTCGTTAAGTCGAGTAATGAGGTCTGATTTCTTGCCAGATACTGGCTTTCCTGCTGCCTTGAGTAATTCTTTCAGTTGGACTACAGTCATTGATGAATAGTCTACCTCTGCAGATTCATTGACTTCTTCCTCTAAACTTTCTTCCGGCTCGATATTATCATCGGATTCGATATTTGATTCCTCAGATATAGGTGAAGCAGCATCACTCTCTTCTTTCTCTTGAGCATGAATTTCATCGAGAGTAGGGCCATCTTCTACTAACACTCCAGCTTGAATAAGTTGTGTGCGACGAATGACTACGGTTCTTACTGGTTGAATTTTAGAAACTGCATCTTTGATTTTTGTTTCAAGAGTTCCATCAAGAGTTGCTGCTTGAAGATTAAACCAAGTAGTTGTTGCTCCTGTTGTCAAAATAACTTCTCTTGCTAAAGTTCTCATTTGTTGTTTTTGACTTGCCTTGATTCGCCCCCTAGAAATCATTAGTGGTTTAAATCGAACATAATATCCATCTTCAGTCACAACGTCAATAGTGTCATCAATTTTGCCACGATCTCTCCGTACTTGTCTTCGCACGTGGTCTTTCAACAGTTCATGGCCCACAAATTCAGTAATTGCGTCATTTCCTAGAACATCAGTAACTTTGAACACAACCTTAACATGCATCTTTGAGAAATCTCCATCTAACTCATTTTGGATAACTTCAAAGT
>Ga0115002_10000354_pt1 | contig 66072 bp, 67 predicted proteins | sample ArcticOcean_MG_C_8_FD_89576 | JGI IMG/M metagenome (GOLD analysis project Ga0115002, IMG submission 89576) | Marine microbial communities from western Arctic Ocean - ArcticOcean_MG_CB11_86 | ecosystem: Environmental > Aquatic > Marine > Oceanic | place: Arctic Ocean: Canada Basin | collected... | reverse complement strand
GTCGGGGCTGCCGTGGTGGTCGGGGCTGCCGTGGTGGTCGGGGCTGCCGTGGTGGTCGGGGCTGCCGTGGTGGTCGGGGCTGTCGTCGTTGTGGTGGTTGGTGCCACCGTGGTTGCTGTCGGGGTGGACTCGCCACCTCCGCAACCGGCCGCCAGCAGCAGGGCGACCAGAAGGATCGTCGGACTGGCAGTGCGTCGCATCATCCGTACCTCCTCGGGAGCCAACTGTGCCAGCCTTTTGTCCGACGGTGCCAAGCGCGGGCGGCTCAGTTCGCCCCCGGAGTTGGGAGAACGACCGTGGCGGAGGACTTGCTTACTATGTAAACGGTCCCTTTTGGGTTGGCCCGTGTTCAGGCGACCAGGCAGCAACTAGAGCGACAGTTGGGGGGGAGCAACCTGTGAGCGAAGTGCCTGTGGCAGAGGTAGGACTGGACACGAGACGCTGGTGGCACGGCACGGTGGGCTATCAGGTGTACCTCCGGTCGTTCGCCGACTCGAACGGTGACGGCATCGGTGACCTGGTCGGGATCCACGGCCGTCTCGACTACCTGGCAGACCTGGGCGTCGACTTCGTCTGGGTCACTCCGTTCTACCCGTCGCCCATGGCCGACTGGGGCTACGACGTCGCCGACTACTGCGACGTCGACCCCCGTTTCGGCACTCTCGACGACTTTGACACCCTGATCGACGGCGCACACCGGCTGGGACTGAGGATCCTGGTGGACCTGGTGCCCAATCATTCCAGCGACGCCCACCCCTGGTTTCGCGATGCCATCACCGGTCGTGACAGCGACCATCGCGACTACTACATCTGGGCCGATCCGAGCCTCGACGGTGGCCCACCGAACAACTGGGTTGCCTACTTTGGCGGTCCGGCCTGGACGCTAGACCCGGCCTCCGGTCAGTACTACATGCACCTGTTCCTGCCTGAGCAACCCGACCTCAACTGGCGCAACCCCGCGGTGGTCGACGAGTTCGACCGGATTCTGCGCTTCTGGTTGGACCGCGGGGTCGGTGGCTTCCGGATCGACGTGGCCGGTGCTCTGGTCAAGGACGACCTGCTGCGCTCCAACCCCCAGATCGGACCGTGGGACCCGACCGCCGGCCGGTATGAACAGTGGCTGGCCTTCGACCACCGCCACGACGTGTTCCAACCCGAGAGCCACGATGTGTTTCGCCGGTGGCGTGCCATCTGCGACGAGTACGACGCCTACCTCCTCGGTGAGACCTACCACCCCGATCCACAGGGCCTGGCCGAACTGGTGCCCGGCGACGGGATGCACAGTGGATTCTGGTTCGCACCGATGCACGTCGACTGGGACGTCGACAAGCTCCGCCGGGTGCTGGCCGCACCTGTCGACCTGCTCGGTGAGCGGCTCCTCTGGGCGGCCGGCAGCCACGACGTGCCGAGGTCGCCCTCCCGGTTCGGCGGCGGCGACCTCGGCCGGGAACGAACCCTGGTCCTCAACGTGCTGTTCTCCTGCCTGCCCGGCGTGCCGGTCCTCTACCAGGGCGAGGAACTGGGCCTGGTCGACGGCCGGGTACCCGCAGAGGCGGTACTCGACCCGGTGGACAACGGCCGCGACGGTTGTCGCACCCCCATGCCGTGGACGCCCGGACCGGGAAACGGTTTCACCACGGGAGAGCCGTGGCTGCGCTCCGACCCCCGGGCCGACGATGAGACCGCCCGGGCCCAGGTCGGCGCCCCTAACTCGTGGCACACCCGCTACGCGGATCTGCTGGCCGCCCGCAGGACCCTGCCCGACCTGGTCGGCCAACCGGTTGCCTGGACCGACGGCGGCCACGGACCGGTCGTCGCCTACCAGCGTGGACCGGTAGGCGTGGCTGCCAACACCTCGTCCGACTTGCACCACCTGGACCTACCAGCCGGGGCGTCCGTCGTTTATGCCACGCATGGCGCCAAGGTCGACGGAGGGAAGCGGCTGACCCTGGCAGCCCATGACGCCGCCATCTGGGTGGACCGGTCTTGAGAGGTCGGGCCCGCCGGGTGGACACGTCGAGGTCCCAACCGAGCTGATCGTGCGCTCCTCGCCGGGACCGGTGGACTGAGGGGAACGAACACGGGCCAGCGGAGCCGAGCCCAGAACTAGAATCCGTGACCGGGCCGCCGAGCAGAGGGAGGAGCACGTGGCCAGCGCCGAACAGCAGGGCACCGAACTGCTGGCCGTGGCAGACGTGGCCGTCGGGGGCGACCGGCCCCACGACATCCGGGTCCACGACGACCGCTTCTGGGAGCGGGTGCTGCGCGACCGCGAGCTGGGCCTGGGCGAGGCTTACCAGAACGGCTGGTGGGACGCCGACCGCCTCGACGAGTTCCTGGTGCGCGTGCTGACCGCCGACCTGCGGGCTTCGGTCAGGTCCAGCCCGTCGCTCGTCTGGAACGTCGCCCGGGCACGGATCATGAACCTCCAGACCACCACCCGGGCGGCACGCAACGCCCAGGCCCACTACGACATCGGCAACGACCTGTACCTGCGAATGCTCGGCGACGAGATGGTCTACAGCTGCGCCTACTGGAAGGACGCCGACGTCCTGGCCGCCGCCCAGGCCGCGAAATTGGACCTGGTCTGTCGCAAGCTCGGGCTCGGGCCGGGAATGCGGGTGCTCGACATCGGCTGCGGATGGGGTGCCTTCGCCCGCCACGCTGCGAGCCACTACGGCGCCCACGTCACGGGCATCAGCCCCGCCGGCGAGCAGATCGACGAGGCGAGGCGGCGTGCCGGCGACCTGTCCGTCGAGTTCCTGCAGAATGACTACCGGGACGTTGACGGCGACTTCGACCGGATTATCAGCATCGGCATGATGGAACACGTCGGACCTCGCAACTTCGGCACCTTCTTCGACACGTGCCGCCAACTGCTCGTCCCTGACGGGCTGATGCTCCACCACACGATCGGGTCCAACGAGTCGACGGGCCACACGGACGCCTGGTTCGACCGGTACATCTTCCCCGGCGGCGTGGTCCCGTCCCTGCACCAGTTGGCCGGCTCCTCCCAGCCGCACTGGACCGTCGAGGACGTCCAGAACCTGGGCCCCGACTACGACCGGACGCTGCTGGCCTGGCACGACAACATCGAGGCCCGCTGGCACGAGATCCCGCACTATGACGAGCGCTTCCGCAGGACGTGGCGCTACTACCTGCTGTCCTCCGCCGCCTCATTCCGCGTCCGGAACCTCCAGCTCTTCCAGGTCGTTTTCCGTCGCACCGCACGGGTCTCACCCCGTTACGACGCCCAGCGTTAGCCCCGGCAGGAGCAGCCCGCGTCGGCGCCGAGGGCGGGTATGGGACAGACTCGGGAGCGATGGACTTCGACCTTCCACCGGACGACGAACCACGACGCCTCGAAGTGCGGGCATGGCTCGAGGCCAACCCGGAGCCCACCCCGGACGAACTCCTCGACGCCGGCTACACCGTGCCGCACTGGCCGGCCCCCTGGGGGATCGAGGCCGATCCGATGCACCAGATCGTCATCGACGAGGAGTTGCGTAGGGCCGGTGTGCGACGGCCCGACAACGCGATCGGCATCGGTTGGGCAGCACCCACGATCCAGCTGGCCGGAACCGAGGAGCAGAAGCAGCGGTACCTGCGACCGATCTTCACCGGCGAGGAGTTCTGGTGCCAGATGTTCTCCGAGCCCGACGCCGGCTCGGACCTCGCCAGCCTGGGCACCCGAGCCGTCCGCGACGGCGACGAGTACATCGTCAACGGGTCCAAGATCTGGACCAGTGGCGGCCACCTGGCGAAGTTCGGCATCCTCATCGCCCGGACCGACCCGGACGTGCCGAAGCACAAGGGCATCTCCTACTTCATCTGTCCGACGGACCTGCCGGGCATCTCGATGACGCCGATCATCGACGCCACCACCGCCCACTCCTTCAACCAGGTGTTCTTCGACGACGTGCGGATCCCCGCCGACCTGCTCGTCGGCGCCGAGGGCGACGGCTGGCGCCTCGCCCGGGTGACGCTCGCCAACGAGCGGGTGTCGTTGTCGTCGGCCGGCTCGCTCTGGGGTGCCGGCCCCTCGGCCGAGGACCTGCTCGAACTGGTCCGCCGCGCCGGCGGCTGCGACGACCCGGTCCTGCGCCAGAAGATGGCGTCCCTCAAGTGCGAGGCCGAGGTGCTGCGCCTCAACCGACTGCGGACACTCTCGGCGAAGTTGGCCGGGCGCACGCCGGGCGTCGAGGCGTCGATCCAGAAGGCGATGGCCGACGACCACGGCCAACACGTCATGGAACTGGCCAAGGAACTCGCCGGTACCTCCGGGATGCTCGTCGGCTCCGGCCCGAAGGGGGTGCTCCGTCCGGTGCTCGAGGAGAGCTTCACCGACAACCTCCTGCGCACCCGCCAGTTCCCGGACGTGTCCTCGATCTGGCACTACGGGTTCATCTTCTCGCCGGCGCTCACGCTCGGCGGCGGAACCTTCGCCGTGCAGCGCAACATCATCGGCGAACGGGTGCTCGGCCTCCCCCGCGACATCGACGTGGAGTCCGGGAAGTCCTGGGCCGAAGCCCGGGCAACGTCGAGGGGCTGATTCCGTGCGGGCAGGGGACCTCACCACCCCGGCCCTGCTGGCCGACGCGGGGGTGCTCGACCACAACGTGGCGGCGATGTCCGCCCAGCGCCCGGGGCCGGCGCTGCGCCCCCACGTCAAGGCGTTCAAGTGCACGGCGCTGGCCGGCCTCCTGGCCGACGCCGGCCACACCGGCTTCTGCTGCGCCACCGTGCGCGAGGTCGAGGGCATGGCCGCCGCCGGCCTGGGCGACGACCTGCTGCTCGCCAACGAGGTGCTCGGCACCCGTCGCCTGGGGGCCCTCGTGGCGTCGGGCGCCGCCCGGGTGACGGTCGCCGTGGACTCACCGGAGACGATCGCGGCCGCTGCCGCCGGCGGCGTGCGCGAGGTGCTCGTCGACGTGGACGTCGGCATGCCCCGCTGTGGCTGCGACCCGGCCGACGCCGGCCGACTGGCCGACCATGCCCGCGCCGTCGGGCTGTCGGTGCGCGGCGTGATGGGCTACGAGGGCCACCTGATGCACGACCCGAAGGCCGAACGCCGCGCAGGCGCCGTGGCGGAGGCGATGGAGGTGCTGGCCGGCGCCCACGCCGAGGTCGGCGGCGAAGTGGTGTCCGGCGGCGGGACCGGGTCGTGGGACTGCAACCACCTGGTGACTGAACTCCAGGCCGGCTCCTACGTGCTGATGGACGGTGCCTACGCCAGGCTGGGCTTGCCGTTCCGGGAGGGCCTCGTGCTCCTCACGACCGCCGTGTCGGTGAGCGCCCGGGGGTGGGCGGCCCTCGACGGCGGCCTCAAGGCCCTGGCGATGGACAGCGGCGACCCGGTCCTCGTCGGCGACGGAGAGGTGCTCTTCTGTTCGGACGAGCACACGACCGTCACCGGCCCGTTCACCGTGGGCGAGAGGGTCGGCCTGCGACCTGCGCACATCGACCCGACGATCGCCAAGCACGACACCCTCCACCTCGTCGACGACATGTCGGCCGGAGCGGACGCCGACGTGGTCGAGTCTTGGCCGGTCGACCTGCGGGGCTGGTAGGGGCGATGGGGGGATTCCGGTCCGACGGCACCTGGCGCAACTGGGCCGGCAACCAGGTGGCCCACCCGGCCCGTGTCGAGCGGCCGCGCACGGAGGAAGAGGTGTCGGCACTGGTGCGTCGTGCTGCCGCCGAGGGCCGACAGGTCCGGGTGGTCGGCGCCGGACACTCGTTCACGGCGATCGCCGTGACCGACGACGTGCTCGTCACCCTCGACGACCTCGCCGCCGTGGTCGACATCGACCGGGAGACGGGGCTCGTGAGGGTCCAGGCCGGGATCCGCCTGACTGCCCTGAACCCGCTGCTCCACGCCGCCGGCCTGGCGATGCCCAACCTGGGCGACATCGCCTACCAGTCGGTGGCCGGGGCGATCTCGACCTCGACGCACGGCACGGGCCTCGGATTTCGGAGCATCGCCGACGGGGTCGTCGGCCTGCGCCTCGTGACCGGCGACGGCTTCGTCCTGGCCTGCGACGGTGGCCAGAACGCCGACCTGCTGCACGTGGCCCGCGTCGGACTCGGCGCACTCGGGATCGTGACCGAGGTGACGCTCCGATGCGTCCCGGCCTTCAACCTCCACGCAATCGAGGAGGTCCTGCCCATCGACGAGGTGCTCGACCGCTTCGATGGGTTCGCCGAGGCCACCGACCACACCGAGTTCTTCTGGATGCCGCACACCGGTCGGGCCCTGCTCAAGCGCAACACGCGGACCACCGAAGCGCCGCCGACTCCACGCAACCGTCGCCATGCGTTGCGCCGCCGGTGGAAGCGCTTCAAGAACAAGGAACTGATGGAAAACGCCGTGTTCGGTGCCCTCAACCACCTCGGCCGGCTGCGGCCGTCGCTGGTCCCGCGCCTCAACGGCCTGGTCGCCGGCGAGGGGCGGGCCGAATACCTCACCACCAGCTACGAAGTGTTCGCCAGCCCCCGCCGGGTGCGCTTCTACGAGATGGAATACGCCGTGCCACGAGAGCACGGCCTCGAGGCGTTCCGGCGGGTGCAGGAGGTCGTCGACGGCCTCGGCCGACCGATCACGTTCCCCGTCGAGTTCCGCATCCTCGGCGGCGACGACATCCCGCTTTCGACGGCGTCGGGACGCGACACCGCCTACATCGCCGTGCACGTCTTCCGCGGTACCCGGTACGAGGACTACTTCCGCGGGGTCGAGGCGGTCATGGACGACTATGGCGGCCGGCCCCACTGGGGCAAGCTCCACTTCCAGTCGGCAGCGACGCTCGCCGATCGCTACCCGGGCTGGGAGGCGTTCCGCTCCGCACGAGCCCGACTGGACCCGGACGGGCGGTTCTCGAACGACTACCTGGACCGGGTGCTCGGCCCGGTGGCCTGACCCGCTCCGGCGAGGAGCGTGGACACGAGGGCCAACGCCACGCCGGCCACGAGCATCGTGGCCAACGCCCGGTGGGCACCGTGTCGCTCGGAGCGTGTCGCCGAATCCCGCATCGCCGGAGTCTGGCAGGGGATCGGAACCGGTAGCCAGCGGACCCGTGCGTTCGGGCAGACTCTGGCGATGCAGCACCCGACCCGTGGACAACTCGAAGCCGGGCTAGACGAGATCCGACGCTCACCCGTCGACGACGGCACGCTCGAGTTGATCGTGCGCCGTCCGGCCGTCGACGAGCGCGAGGTGTTGGCGGTGGGCGACCTGAGCGTCGACGAGGGCCTCGTGGGCGACACGTGGAACCAACGGCCGTCCAGGCGCACCGAGGACGGCAGCCCTCACTCCGACATGCAGCTCAACCTCGTCAATTCCCGGCTGCTGGCCCTCATCAGCCCCGACCCCGACCGACGTCCCTTGTCCGGCGACCAGTTGGTCGTCGACCTGGAAATGTCCAGCGCGAACCTCCCGCCATGGACCCGCCTGGCGATCGGCGGGGCGGTCATCGAGGTCACCGACCAGCCCCACACCGGCTGCGCCAAGTTCTCGGGCAGGTTCGGCGCGGATGCCCTGCGCCTCGTCAACTCCGAGGTCGGCCGCAGCCTCAACCTGCGGGGTGTCAACGCCCGGGTCGTGGAACCCGGCCCCATCCACCGCGGGGATCGCATAGAGAAGGTGTGAGCTGTGAGGGCGACCCGACTACTACCCTCGGCGCTATGAGCGACCAGACGCCGGATGACCCTCAGGACGATGTCGAACTCGATGCGCTCGAAGCCGATGTCGCCGTGATCGAGGTCGCCATGGAGAAGGTCGACAGCGGCGACCTCGACGGCTACGAGGAGGTCACTGCCGACCTCGACGCCGACCCGTCAGAGCAGGTCGGGGACGGTGCCGTCGGTGATGGACTCGATGCGGGGTCCGAGGGCCAGCCCGCCGTCTAACCATTCAATCCACCGGCCCGCCAGGTTGGCGATCCGGGTCCACGGCTCACCGCACGCCTTCTCGAGTGCATAGATCACGCCCGCGTGGGTGACGACCAGGGCCTCACTCTCGGTCCGGGCCACGACCCGGCCCAACCCCGCACCCACCCGACCCATCAGGGCGACGTCGTCCTCGTAGCCCTCGGGTCGCGTCCCCGAGTCGAGGTGTCCCGGCCAGAGGGCCTCGATCTCGTCGCGGGTGAGTCCCTGCCACGGCCCGGCATCGCGTTCCATCAGGTCGGGGTCCGTCGGCACCGGGCCGATGCCGAGTTCGGCGGCGATGATCACGGCGGTGTCGGCGGCCCGCCGCAGCGGTGATGCGGTCACCGATTCAAACGTTCCCAGCATCCGGGCGGCGGCCTCCGCCTGGTGCAGGCCCCGCTCGCTGAGAGGCGGGTCCGCCTGCCCCTGCCAGCGGCCGACGGCGTTCCATTCGGACTCACCGTGGCGGATGAGGAGCAGGCGTGGCACGAACGCCGACCGTATCGGCCTTGGGAGCGCAGAGGACACCCCCGTACACTCGACGGCATGGCCGTCCTTCGTCTCTTCGCCTCCGTGCGCGTCGCCGCCGGAACCGGCGAGGCCGAGGTCCCCGGATCCACCGTCGGACAGGTCGTGGGGGCCGCATGCGACCGCTTCGGCGCCGAGTTCGCCGGCCTCGTGCAGAACTGCCGCGTCTGGCTCAACGGCGATCCCGCCGGCGACGACGACCCGGTCGCCGCCGCCGACGAGGTGGCGATCCTGCCGCCGGTGTCCGGAGGCTGCTGATGCGCCACCTGGCCGTCCTCTCGCTGCACACCTCGCCGCTGGTCCAACCGGGCGCCGGAGACGGCGGCGGAATGACCGTCTACGTCCGCGAGGTCGTGTCCGCACTGGCCCGGGCGGGTGGGCAGGCCACCGTGTTCACCCGCCGGACCGACGACCGGACCCCAGGGGTCGTCGAGGTCGAACCGGGATTCCGGGTCGTGCAGGTCGACGCCGGCCGCCACGACCTCCCGAAGGAGCGACTCCCGGAGATCGTCGACGAGTTCGCCGACCGGGTCTCCGAACACCTCGTCGACGGTGGCTTTGACGGTCTGCTCGCCAACTACTGGTTGAGCGGCCAGGCGGGCCACCGGCTCAAGCACGAACTCGACCTGCCCCTCATCACGGTCTTCCACACGCTGGCCCGGGTCAAGGCGGAGACCGGCGACTTCGAGCCGAAGAGGCGCATGGACGCAGAGGCAGAGGTGATCCGGTGCTCCGACGTGATCCTCGCCAACAGCGTCGAGGAGGCCCGCCAACTCACGCACCACTACGGCGCAGTCGAGTCCCGGATCGAGGTCGTGCCACCCGGTGTCGACCACTCCTCCTTCTCGCCCGGCTTCCAGGACGACGCCCGCGACTCTCTTGGCATCGGCCCCGGTGAGGTGCTGCTCTTCGTGGGCCGCATCCAGCCTCTGAAGGGCGTCGACGTGGCCGTCCGCACCCTTGCCGAACTCGATCGGCCCGATTCCCGCCTCGTCGTCGTCGGTGGGGCCAGCGGCGTCGAGGGCCCGGCCGAGGAGCGCCGGGTCCGGCGTCTGGTCGACCAACTCGGCCTCGGCGAGCGCGTGCTCTTCGTCCCCCCGCAGCCCCACGACCGGTTGGCGACCTGGTACCGGGCATCCGACGTCGTCGTCATGCCCAGCCGGTCCGAGTCATTCGGGCTGGTCGCACTCGAGGCAGCGGCCTGTGGCGTCCCGGTCGTCGCCGCCTCGGTCGGCGGCCTCCGCACCCTCGTGCACCACGGCCGTACCGGCTACCTCGTCGAGGGCCGCCAGCCCGTCGACTATGCGACCCGCGTGTCCGCACTGTTCGACGACTTCGCCGGTGCAACCGAGATGGCAGTCTGTGCGGCAGAGCACTCCTGGTCGTACACATGGGCGGCCACCGCGGCCCGCCTGCGACGGGTCTGCGACGACCTGTCGTTGAGAGCGCTGGTCGACTGCTCCTGACGGACGATTTCCCGCTGTCCCCGGCGGTCGGCCCTCCGGGACACCGAACTAGCGTGCGCCCGATGGACGAATCGCCACCGCTCTCCGCCGACGAACTGGATCGGTCGGACGCACTGATCGACGCCTGGCTCGGACGCCAGTTGGCGCAGAACCCGGTGCTCGCCTCCGTCGACCGGGATCCCGACGTCGGCCCGACGGAGCGGCGTTGGCACCTGCGGGTGCTGGGGGAAGAGAAGGACACCTTCACCCTGCGGTTCACGCTGCGCCAGCGGATGCTCCACTACGAGACCTATGTGATGCCTGCACCCGAGGAGAACCACGGCGCCTTCTTCGAGCACCTCCTGCGCCGGAACCGGAGGCTGGTCGGGGCCACCTTCTGCATCGGCGAGGAGGACGCCGTGTTCCTCGTGGGGGCCGTGCCGGCCCGGTCGGTCGACGACGCCGAACTGGACCGGTTGCTCGGAACGCTGTGGGCGGCGGTCGAGCAGTGCTTCGGTTCGGCGGTGCGGATCGGGTTCGCCTCCCGGTTCACCGACTGACCCCTTCTGTTGTCTTTCATGTCATTTCGATCTACCCTCGTCCTCAGGCCCGGTGGCCGGTACGTCGGGGATCGATCGGGGAAGTGCGATCCCGGATGGACCAGCCACCGGGCCGACACACGACGAGGGGTGGGCCGACCGTGACCACCCGCCGTCCGGCCCGGTCGCTGATCTTCTCGGTCACGGCGATGGGGCTGCTCAACAACGCACTGCTGATGAGTTCGACCCCCGAGATCCTCGAGACCTTCGGGGCGCCCACGTCCCGGGCCGGACTGCTCATCGCCTGTGGCACCGTGACCGGGATCGTGGCGGCACCGGCCATGGGCTTCCTGGCCGACCGGCACGGCCGCAAGCGGGTGCTCATCCCGTGCCTCGTCGTGTTCGGAGTCTTCGGGGCGCTCGGTGGACTGGCACCTTCGCTGGGCTGGCTGCTGGCCGCACGGGTCTGCCAGGGCATCGGCTCAGCCGGCCTCATCAACCTCGCCGTCGTCATCCTCTCCGACCACTGGAGTGGACTCGACCGGGCCCGCCTCATCGGGCACAACTCGGCGGTCATCACCGCCTGCCTCGCCGTGTTCCCGCTCATCGGCGGCGTCACCACCGACCTGGTGGGTTGGAGGTGGATGTTCGGCTTCTACGCGATGGCGCTCGTCGTGGCTGCCGTCGTCGCCGTCCGCCTGGTCGACTCCTGGGAGCCACGACCGGTCACCGTCGGCACGCAGTTGCGCGGGGCCTGGTCCGAGGTCCGCCGCCCGGCGATGGCCAGCGTCGTCTTCCTGGACGGGGTGATCTTCTTCGTCATGTTCGGCCTGTTCCTGACCGTCATGCCGATCTACCTCGACGAGGCGTTCGGCCTCGGCCCGACCCAGCGAGGCCTCGTCGCCGCCGCTCCGGCCATCACCTCCACGATCTCGGCCCTCCTGGTGGCCCGCGCCCGCCGCCGGTTCTCCGCCGCCCGACTGGTGCAGGTAGGCATCGCCGTGTTCGGCCTCACCTTCCTCCTCATGGGGATCGGCCCACTGTGGCTCCTCGTGGTCGGAGCCGCCGTCTACGGACTCGCCGAGGGCCTCACGATCCCGACGCTCCAGGACCTCGTCGCCGAATGGGCGCCAGAACATGTCCGGGGTGCCGTGATGGCGATGTCGACCGGGGTGCTGCGCCTGGGCCAGACCTCCGGCCCCCTCGCCTTCGGATTCGCCCTCGGGCTCTGGTCGGGCCAGGCCGTCTTCTTCCTCGCCGGGCTCGGGGTGTTCGCCCTTGCAGGAATCGTTGCCGCCAGCCGGGTGATCGAGACCGGCTGAGGCAGCCACCCGGTAGGTTCGCGACGTGACGACGAAGCTCCAGGTGGTCGGTGGCGGGAAGATGGGCGAGGCCCTCCTCCGGGGCCTCGTCGCCGACGGCTGGGCGACGGCCGACCAACTCCACGTCGCCGAGCCCGACGCCCCACGACGCGAGGACCTGCTCGCCGCCGTTCCCGGCCTCTCCGTCGGCCCTGATCCGGTTGCAGGCACCGACACACTCATCGCGGTCAAGCCCGACGTGGTCCCGGCAGTCTGCGAGACCCTCGTCGTACTTGGCGTGACCCGGGTGCTCTCGATCGCCGCTGGTGTGCGGCTCGCCACCTTCGAGTCGATCCTGGGCGACGGGGTCCCGGTCGTGCGGGCGATGCCCAACACACCGTCGCTGGTCGGCGTCGGCGCCGCAGCCATCGCTGCCGGCTCTGCGGCCGGTCCCGACGACCTCGATTGGGCGGCCGGCATCCTCTCGGCGGTCGGCACCGTGCAGGTCGTCGACGAGTTGCTGCTCGACGCCGTCACCGGCCTGTCCGGCTCCGGTCCGGCCTACGTCTTCCTCCTCGCCGAGGCGCTCATGGACGCCGGTGAGGCCGCCGGCCTTCCCCGCGAGACCGCTGTCGCGCTCACCGAGCAGACGCTCCTCGGGGCCGCCACCCTCCTGCACCGGAGCGACGACCCCCCGTCGACACTGCGCCAGAACGTCACCTCCAAGGGCGGCACCACCGCCGCCGGCCTGGCCGTGTTCGAGGAAGGCGGCTTCCGCGACCTCGTGTGTGGCGTCGTCGCCGCGGCGACCGAGCGGTCCAGGGAGCTGGGGGCCGGCTGACATGGCCTCCGGCGACGTCACCCTCCGCTACGGCACGGTCTCGTTCCTCTCCGACTACGGACTCGGGGACGAATTCGTCGGCGTCGTGCGCTCGGTCGTGATGGGCCACGCTCCGGGGGTCGAGGTCGTCGACATCACCCATGGCATCCCGGCCCACGACGTGCGGGCCGGCTCGCTGGCCCTCGCCCGCAGCGCCCCCTACCTTTGCCCAGGCGTGGTGCTCGCCGTCGTCGACCCGGGGGTGGGTGGTGAGCGGCGCGCGGTCGCCGTCGAGGTCGGTGGTGGGCAGTCCGTGCTGGTCGGCCCCGACAACGGCCTCCTGGCGCCTGCCGTGGCGATGGTCGGCGGCGCCGACCGTGCGGTGTCGCTGACGGACGCCGGGTTCCACTTCGACGGTCCCGGCACCACCTTCGACGGACGCGACGTGTTCGCCCCGGTGGCCGCCCACCTCTGCAACGGGGTCGACCTGGCCGACCTGGGCGAGGCGCTCGACCCGGGGCTCCTCGTGCCGGGCGTCGTGCCCGTCTCGACCCGGGAGCCCGATGGCCTCCACGCCGAGGTGCTCTGGGTCGACCGCTTCGGCAATGTGCAACTCAACGTCGATCCTGCCGACCTCCCCGCCGGCCGGGTGCAGGTCCGGATGGGAGAGCGGGTCCGCGCCGCCGAACTCGTGACCGCCTTCGACGAGGTTCCACCGGGCGGACTCGGCCTGCTGGTCGACTCGGCCGGACTCGTGTCGCTGGTCGTCGCCCGGTCCTCGGCGGCCGCCGAACTGGGCATTGCCGGCGGTGACGCCGTGGTGCTGGCCGACCTCGACGGTACGGAATCCAGCGTCACCACACCCGTCGAACTGGGCCGGAGCAGGGCCGGCTGATGCGATTCGGCACCACCATCGCCGTGGCGGTACTGCTGCTGGCCCTCCTCGGCGCCGCCGTCATCCAGTTCGTCCTGTTGGCCGACTGACCGGGTCGGAGAAGGTGGCGGCACCGATCCGGGACCCCAACCGGAATGCCATGTGAATTTCTTCACGAGCGTCTAGGTTGGGGGCATGGAACCTCCCAGCGACCATGTGTCCGCCGCGTCGGCCGGCTCGCTCCCCGAGGCCACAGTCGTCCGCCTCCCCGTCTACTTCCGGGGCCTCGTCGAACTCGCCGAGGAGGGCGTGACCACCGTCGCATCCCAGCAACTCGCCGAACTGGCCGGCGTCAACGCCGCCAAGGTCCGCAAGGACCTCTCCTACCTCGGCTCCTACGGCACCCGCGGCGTCGGCTATGACGTCGGCTTCCTCATGCTCCAGATCGGGCGCATCCTCGGTGGCAGCGAGCCCGCCCCCGTCGTCATCGTCGGTGCCGGCAACCTCGGCAAGGCCCTCAGCCGCTACGACGGCTTCGGTGCCAGCGGCTTCCCGGTGGTGGCCATCGTCGATGCCGACCCGGCGGTCGTCGGCCGCAAGGTCGCCGGCGTCACCGTCCGGCACGTCGACGACCTCCACAGGGTCGTGGGAGAGGCGGGCTGCCAGGTCGGCATCGTCGCCACCCCGGCCGCCGCCGCCCAGGGAGCCGTCGACCGTCTCGTGAGCGCCGGCGTCCGGTCGATCCTCAACTTCGCCCCCACAGTGGTGACGGTTCCCGACGACGTCGGCCTGCGCAAGGTCGACCTCGCCACCGAACTCCACATTCTCGGCTACTACGAGCACCGACGGGGTGCGAACCGGGCCACCGGGTGAACCGTCCGATCGCCGCCGCAGGGTTGTCAATCCGTCGCCCGGGCGGGAATGCTGGTGCCCCGACGGGGCGTTCCGGCGCACCGTCGACCAATCCACCCAATCGCAGGAGACCCTGACCCGTGTCGGTCGTCGTCGTCGGACTGAACCACCGCACCGTTCCGCTCGACCTTTTCGAGCGCATGACGGTCGCCGAGTCGCTCCTCCCCAAGGCGCTTGCCGACCTGACCTCGCGTGAGCACATCACCGAGGCGGTGGTGCTCTCGACCTGCAACCGCATCGAGGTCTACGCCTTCGCCGAGAAGTTCCACGGTGGCTACCAGGACATCCGGGAGTTCTTCGAGGACACCTCCCATGTCCCGCCCGAGGAGTTCAGCGACCACCTCACCTGCCTCTACGACGCCGATGCGGCCCGCCACCTGTTCGCCGTGGCGTCCGGCCTCGACTCGGCGGTCATCGGCGAGCACGAGATCCTCGGCCAGGTCCGGTCCTCCTGGGAGACCGGCGCAGCCGAGGGAGCGGTCGGCCCCGTCCTCAATCCGCTGTTCCGCCACGCCCTCGAGGTTGGCAAGCGTGTCCGCACCGAAACCGCCATCTCCCGCAACATCACGTCCGTCTCGCAGGCCGCCGTCGCCATGGCCAAGGAGCGCCTTGACGGGCTCGACGGCCGTCGAGTACTCGTCGTCGGCGCCGGCGAGATGGGGGAGGGCCTCGCCCGTGCGCTGCACGGCGGTGGCGTCTCCGAGATCCTCGTCGCCAACCGAACCTGGGATCGGGCCGTCGACGTGGCGGCCCGCCTCTCCGGCACGGCCGTTCGCCTCGACGAACTTCCCCGGCACCTGGCCGAGGTCGACGTGCTCCTCACCTCGACCGGTGCCTCGTCCGTGATCCTCGAGCACGGCGACCTGGATACCGTCACCGGCCTTCGTGGCGGCCGCGACCTCCTGATCGTCGACATCGCCGTGCCGCGCGACGTCGATCCCGCCGCCGCCGGGATCGACGGCATCACCCTGCTCGACATGGACGACCTGCGGGCGTTCGCCGAGGTCGGCCTTGCCGAGCGCCGCCGGGAGATCACCGCCGTCCAGGCCATCGTCGATGCCGAGCTCGACCGCTATGTCGACGAGTCCACCGCCCGCTCGGTGGCGCCGATCGTCGCTGCACTTCGTGCCCGGGGCAACGAGGTGCGGTCCGGTGAGTTCGACCGCCTCGTCGGCCGCCTCGGCGAACTCGACGACCGCCAGCGCGAGGTCGTCGAGGCCCTGGCCGCCGGCATCGTCGGCAAGCTCCTCCACGAGCCGACCGTGCGGCTCAAGGACGCCGCCGGCACCGCCCGCGGGGAGCGCCTCGCAGAGGCCCTGCGCGACCTCTTCGACCTCTAGGCCACGGGGCCCGGTGGCCGGGGGACAGGGAATGCGCATCCGGATCGCAACCCGGGGCAGCCCCCTCGCCCGCTGGCAGGCCGAGCGCGTCGCCGACCTGTTGCGAACCGTCGACCCGGACATCGACGTCGAATTCGTCGTCGTCGCAACCACCGGCGACCTCGATCGCACCACGCCCCTCGAGCAGCTGGGCGGCCAGGGCGTCTTCGTGAAGGAGGTGCAGGCAGCGGTGCTCGACGACCGGGCCGACCTCGCCGTCCACTCGGCCAAGGACCTCCCCGCCCTCACCCCCGACGGCCTGGTCCTTGCCGCCGTCCCCGAGCGCGGCGATCCCCGCGACGCCCTCGTCGGCTGCCGCTTCCTCGACCTGCCCGACGGGGCCAGGGTCGCCACCGGTTCCATCCGCCGCCGAGCCCACCTCGCCCACCGGCGCCCCGACCTGCACTTCGAACCGCTGCGCGGAAACATCGCCACCCGTCTCGCGAAGGCCGCCGACTTCGACGCGATCGTCATCGCCCAGGCTGCCCTCGACCGCCTGGGCCTCACCCCAGCGGTTGTCGACCCGCTCGACCCGGGGATCCTGCTGCCCCAGGTGGCCCAGGGCGCCCTCGCCGTCGAGTGCCGATCCGACGACGCCGCCACGACGAACCTCCTCGCCGGGATCGAGGACCCGGTCGTCCGACGGGCCGTCGATGCCGAGCGGGGGTTCCTCGCCGAACTCGGTGCCGGGTGCGACCTGCCGGTGGCTGCGCATGCCCGGGCGCTCGGCGGCGCCGTCGAACTGACCGGTGCCCTCTCCTCACACGACGGCGGCACGCTCCTGCTCGAGACACGCCGGGGCGCCGACCCCGGGGCGCTCGGACGTTCGGTGGCCCGCCACCTCCTCGACGAGCGGGGCGGCGCCGCCCTGCTGGGTCGACCGTGAGCACCGGCCTGCCGCTGGTCGGCCGGACCCTCGTCGTCACCCGGGCCACCGACCAGGCCGGAACCCTCTCCGCCGCCCTGGCGGCTCGTGGTGCTCAGGTCGTCGAGCTCCCCGTCATCGCCGTGGTCGACCCGGCCGACGGGGGAGCCTCCCTCGCCTCAGCCGTCGCCGGCGTGGCGGCCTACGACTGGGTGGTCGTGACCTCTCCCAACGGGGCCCGGCGGGTCGCCGACCGGCTCGGTGGGACGGTCCCGTCCGACACGCGGTTCGCCGCGATCGGACCCAGGACCGCTGTGCCGTTGCTGGCCGCCGGCCTCGCCGTCGACCTCATCCCCAGCCGGGCCGTCGCCGAGGGCCTCCTCGAGGAGTTCCCGTCGCCGCCGGACGGCGCCGGGAGGGTCCTCCTGGCCTGTGCCGAGGTGGCCCGCGACGTCCTCCCCGAAGGCCTCCGGGCAGCGGGTTGGGACGTCGACGTCGTGGTCGCCTATCGCAACGTCGAGCCCGACTCCGACCCCGAGACCCTGGCCGCCGCACGAGGATCCGATGCCGTCGTCTTCACCGCCGAATCCACCGTCCGCCGCTACACCGCCCTCGCCGGAGGGCCCACGCCGGCCGATGCGGTGTGCATCGGACCCGTCAGCGCCGGGGTGGCGCGCCAACTCGGCTACCGGGTCGTCGAGGCCGATCCCCACTCGGTGGAGGGGCTCGTCGCCGCCGCCTGCGCCTGGGCGTCTCGCTGAGGGACCGCCCCACGCCCCTCCGTAGGCTCTGGTCGTGATGTTTCCCGAGCGTCGCCTGCGCCGCCTGCGCCGCACCGCATCCCTGCGTCGCCTCGTTGCCGAGACCCGCCTCGGCGTGGACGACCTCGTGGCGCCCCTGTTCGTCCGCGAGGGCATCGACGAGCCACAGCCGGTGGCGTCGCTCCCCGGCGTCGTCCAGCACACTCGCTCCAGCCTCCGCACCGAGGTGGCGGCCCTCCGCGACCTCGGCGTGCCGGCTGTGATCCTCTTCGGCATCCCCTCAGCCAAGGACCCGGAGGGCTCCGAGGCATGGAACCCGGACGGCGTCGTCCAGGTGGCGCTGCGCGACCTGCGTGACGAAGTCGGCGACGACGTCGTCCTCATGGCCGACCTGTGCGTCGACGAGTACACCGACCACGGCCACTGCGGCATCCTCGACGGTCACGGCAGCGTCGACAACGACGCCACACTCGAGCTCTACCGGCGGGCTGCCGTCGCCCAGGCGGATGCCGGCGCCGACGTGTGTGCACCCTCCGGGATGATGGACGGCCAGGTTGCCGCCATCCGGGCCGCCCTCGACGAATCGGACCACGCCGACACGGCGATCCTCGCCTACTCCGCCAAGTACGCCTCGGCGCTCTACGGGCCCTTCCGCGACGCCGTCGACGTGCAGATCGTCGGCGGGGGAGACCGCAGGGGCTACCAGCAGGACCCCCCCAACGTCCGCGAGGCGCTCGAGGAGATCCGGACCGACCTCGCCGAGGGCGCCGACATGGTGATGGTCAAGCCCGCCCTCGCCTACCTCGACGTGATTGCCCGCGTCCGCGACGAGATCGACGTTCCACTTGCCGCCTACCACGTGAGCGGCGAGTACGCCATGGTCGAAGCCGCCGCCGCCAACGGCTGGATCGACGGAGACGCCGTCGCCATGGAGCACCTGCTGGCGATCAGGCGCGCCGGTGCCGACTTCATCCTCACCTACCTGGCCCGGCGGGCGGCCGAGGCGCTCGCCGGGTGAGTAGCGCCGACCTCTTCGCCAGGGCCCAGCAGGTCATCCCGGGGGGCGTGAACTCGCCGGTCCGGTCCTTCCGGTCCGTCGGAGGCACCCCCTACTTCGTGGAACGGGCCGAGGGCCCCTACGTCTACGACGCCGACGGCCGCCGCTACATCGACTACGTCCAGTCGTACGGGCCCGGCATCCTCGGCCACGCCCACCCCAAGGTCGTCGAGGCCGTCACCAGTGCCGCCGCCGCAGGCACGACCTACGGTGCCCCCACAGAGTCCGAGGTCGTCCTGGCCGAGATGGTCGTTGACCGGATCGCAGGGCTCGAGTCGGTGCGGTTCGTCTCCAGTGGCACCGAAGCCACCATGTCCGCCATCCGGCTGGCCCGGGGCGCAACCGGACGCGACCGGATCGTCAAGTTCGCCGGCTGCTACCACGGCCACGCCGACGCCCTCCTCGCCGCCGGCGGCAGCGGCGTCGCCAGCCAGGGGCTCTCCGGCTGCGACGGCGTCACCGACGGAGCGGTCGCCGACACCGTCGTCGCCCCCTACAACCGGGTGCCCGAACTCGACGACACTGTGGCCGCCGTCATCGTCGAACCGGTTGCCGCCAACATGGGACTCGTCGCTCCGGCACCCGGATTCCTCGAAGGGCTCCGGACCGCCTGCGACGCCGCCGGAGCCCTCCTCGTCTTCGACGAGGTGATCACCGGATTCCGCCTGGCTCCCGGTGGAGCCGCCGAGCACTTCGGCGTCACCCCCGACCTGTGGTGCTTCGGCAAGGTCATCGGCGGCGGGCTCCCGGTCGGTGCCTTCGGCGGACGCTGGGACGTCATGGAACACCTCGCCCCGCTGGGCGGCGTCTACCAGGCGGGCACTCTGTCGGGGAACCCGCTGGCCATGGCTGCCGGCCGGGCCACCCTCGAACTGCTCGACGAAGGCGCCCACGCCCGACTGACCGCCACGGCCACCCGGCTGGCCGATGGCCTCGCCGGCGCCTTCACCGGCGCCGGGCTGAAGGCGATCCTGCCCCGGGTCGGTCCGCTGCTCGGCGTGTTCTTCGGCCCGACCGCACCGACGAACTTCGACGAGGCAGAAGCGCTCGCGGAGAACGGCGCCTACCCGAAGGTGTTCCATGCACTCCTCGAGCGGGGCGTGGCCCTGGCGCCCGGTGCCTACGAGGCGTTGTTCCCGAGCCTGGCCCACGACGACGAGGTCGTCGAGGCCACCATCTCGGCTGCAGCAGACGCAGCAGCGGCAGTGGTGGCCTGACCCGAACGGCGCCGGCTCAGTCCCGGCCGCGCAACCCTCGGTAGCGGCGGATCAGCCCGGAGGACGGCTCCTCCCGACCCGTGTCGGCGCCACCTGTCAGCCGGTCGTGGAACCGGGTCGTCAACTGCTTGCCGAGCTCGACCCCCCACTGGTCGAACGGGTTGATCCCCCACACCGCCGCCTGCACGACTGTGCGGTGCTCGTAGAGGGCCACCAGTTGGCCGAGCGTGGACGGCGAGAGTTCGGGGAGGAGGACCACGGTCGAGGGCCGGTTGCCGGGGAACTCCTGGTGGGCGACCAGGTCGGGAGCGACGCCGAGGGCAGCGGCTTCCGTGTCGGTGCGGCCGAACGCCAGGGACTCAGCCTGGGCCAGGAGGTTGGCCATCAGGCCGTCGTGATGTGCGCCCCGAGGATCGGTCACGGGCCTGGCCACCCCGATCAGGTCGACCGGCACCACGTCGGTTCCCTGGTGGAGAAGTTGGAAGAAGGCGTGCTGGGAGTCGGTGCCGCCGGCGCCGAACACCACGGGTCCGGTCGGGCCGGCCGTCGGAGAGCCGTCTGCCGTCACCCGCTTGCCGAGGCTCTCCATCATCAACTGCTGGAGGTGGTCGGGGAGGCGGCGGAGCCCGTGGCTGTAGGGGACCACGGCGAGGCTCGTCGCCCCGAGGAACGAGCGCTGCCACACGTCGATCAGGCCGAGCAGCATCGGCACGTTGCCGTCGACGGGCTCCTCGCCCAGGTGTCGGTCGACGGCGTGCATCCCCGCCAACAGTTCGTGGAACGCCTCGGGCCCGATGGCGACCATGAGGGCCAGACCCATCGCAGACGACAGCGAGAAGCGGCCGCCCACCGACTCGGGGATGGCGAATACGAGGTCGGGGTCGATGCCACGGGCGGACGCACGCTGTGGCGCGGCGGTGGCTGCGGCAAGGTGCCGGGAGACGTCGTCGCCGACGCCCTCACTCAGCCAGGCCGTCGCGGTGTCGGCGGCGACCATGGTCTCGGTCGTGGTGAACGACTTCGAGCAGACGACCACGAGGGTGGTGGCGGGCTCGAGGCCGGCGAGGGCGGCGGTCAGGTCGGCAGCGTCGAGGCTCGACGAGAAGCGCACGGTCACGTCGGGGTGGGCCAGGTGGGTGAGCGCCTCGTGCGCCATTGCGGGACCGAGGTGTGAGCCGCCGATCCCGAGGCTCACGACGGCCCGGACGGGTTCTCCGGTGGCTCCCGTGAAGGAGCCCCCGCGGATCCGATCGGCCAGGTCGGCCATCCGTCCGAGGGTCCCGGTGACCCCGTCGTCGGCGTCCGGTGCCCGAAGCGCCGTATGCCCGGCGGGCCTGCCCTCTGTCGCGTTGACCATGTCACCGGCCAACATCCGGGAGCAGAACCCCGGCACGTCACGCTGGTCGGCCAGGTCGACCAGGAGTCCCAGGGCCTCGTCGTCGATCGGATGCCGCGACCAGTCGACCCAGAGGTCGCCGACCGCGCCGGCGAAGCGCTCCGACCGAGAGGGGTCGAGGGCGAACCGGTCCCGGAGCGAGACGTCGGCCACACGGGCGGCGATGTCGGCCAACGCCGCCCACGCCGGGGCACTGCTCGGAGGGGATCCGGAGGTCACGGTCGCCATTCTCTCCGCAGGGAGCGGCCGAGCGGCGCCAATTCGTCCGAAGGCCGGAACTGGGCTATGCCGCCCCCACCTTGGTGAGGCGGTCGGGCACCAGCCGGACGACCGCTGCGATGGCTCCGTAGGCGGCCTCGGCGGCGCCCCTCTCCTCGTCGCGCAGCAGGTTCGCCATGACCCGGAGAGCCCACTCCATGAGGGGCTTCGACCGCATCCCCACTCTGGTGAGCTCCCGGATGAGGGCCGGGTTGCCGATCACCTTGGCGAAGAGGCTCGCCATCTTGAAGTAGAGGCCGTACTCCTCCTCGAGCATCCCCGGGTACCGGGCGAGCACGGCGTCGTCGCCTCGGGCCACCGCCTCGGCGATGAGGCCGGCGGCCAGTCGTCCGGTCTCGTAGGCGTAGTCGATGCCCTCGCCGTTGAATGGGTTGACGGCGCCGGCGGCGTCGCCGACGACCAGCCAGTTGGGGCCGGCCTTCGGGCCGACCGAGCCGGCCATCGGCAGGCGTCCGCCGGTCGGCGGCTGGACAGGCTTCGTCGGGTCGATTCCCCAGTGGTCCGGCAGGGAGTGGGCGAACTCCTCCATCAGGAAGGAGGTGTTGACGTCCTTGTAGTCCCGGAAGGTCGACAGCAGCCCGACCCCGACGTTGATCGTCCCGTTGCCGACCGGGAAGACCCATCCATAGCCGGGCATGGCGTTGCCCTGCCGGTCCCGCACGTCGAGGGCGCTCTCGATCCAGGGGTCGTCGTGCGCCGGGCTCTCGTAGTAGGTGCGGATGGCCATGCCCATCGGGTAGCCCCGGTCGCGAGCAGTGCCGAGCTCCCGGCCGAACCGCGAGTTGGCACCATCGGCGACGACGACGTGCCGGGCGAGGATCGTCGACTCTGTGTCACCCTCCGAGGCCCGGATGCCGTCCTTGGAAACGACCACCGCCCCGTCGATCCGACCGCCCTCGCCCTCGACCGGTCGAAGAGCTTCGGTGGACTGGAGCAGGGTTGCACCGGCGGAGACGGCGTGCTCGGCGACGATGGTGTCGAGGTCGCAGCGGCGGACCACATACCCGTAGTCCGGGTAGACGGGATGGTCGGGCCACGACATCTCGATGGTGCGGCCGTGGGCGATCGTGCGCAGGCCCCCGAACCGGTGGAACGGCTCGAGCGAATCCGCCAGCCCCATCTCCACGAGCTGGTGAACCCCCCGTGGGGTGAGTCCGTCACCGCAGGTCTTGTCGCGGGGGAACGCCTTCTTCTCGACGACGACGACGTCCAGACCGGAGCGGGCCGCCCAGTAGGCGGTGGCGGCACCGGCGGGACCGCCACCGACGACGAGGAGGTCGTGGAGGTGGGAGGTCATGGACGGTGGGGGGAGCGCCCGGTCGGCGCACCCGGCACGGCTGCCTAGCGGTCGTCGCCCGAGGCCGACGCCAGCAGGTCGTCGATCTCCTGCGCCGTGATGGTCACCGGGTCGAAGTGGCCGCCGAGGTCGAGCGTGCCTCCGTAGACGGCGGCGTCGATCGCCTCGGCGAGAGCGGCGTCGTCGTCGGAGCCGCTCAGGCGGGCCCGCTCGTGGAGCACGGCACCGAGGAGCTCCTCCTTTGTGAGGACGTCGCCCCAGCCGGGCATGCCACCGGCGACCGTCCGACCGCGGCCGGGATCGCCGTAGGCGTTGCCCAGCCCGACGGTCTCGGAGCCCTGCGCCACCCAGACGACGTGGTCGGCGATCGACGGGAACGTGACGAGGACCTCGCCGTCGGCGAGGGGCTGGCCGCTGCCACCGTCACCGGTGGCGCCGTGGCAGCTGGCACAGCGGGCGCCGTAGACGTGGTCACCCTCGGCGAGAACGCCGGTGGACTCCTGCGGCGGCCGCTCGAGCGTGCCGACATAGGTGAATGCCCAGAGGGGGAGGAGCAGGAGTGCCGATGCCGCCCACCAGGGGACCTTGCGGCGGGCGTGGTGGGCGGCGACGTAGGGCGCCACGGGCTCGGGTACGGCCTCGACGACCGGGGCGGGTGCGGCCACGACGGGCGCCTCGGCAGGGGTGGTGGCGGCCGTTGCGGCGGCCGGGGTGTCTGCAGGAGGAGCCTCGCCGGACTTGGCGGCGCGGGCCGCCGCTGCTCGCTTGAGGAGGTGCTCGGGGATCTCGGTCAACGCGGCCTCCGGCGGCGGCAATGTCGGCAGTGTCGTGGGCGGGTTGTAACGGCGTTGGACGTCCCTGTCCCGGAACACCGCTCAATCTGGAGGGCAGGCTAGCGGTCACTGTAGGCGCTCCGGTGCGGCGAAGCAGACCCGGATGGGGCGAAGGATCGCTGTCAGGGAATGCCCTCCTGCTCCGGGTGGAGGGCGCCGCAGCGGCCGACCACGCCTCGTCCGAGGCGACCTGTCCGGCCGGACCGCATGATAGAAAGCGACACCAGACAGGGGCCGGTCCGATACACGTACCGAGATCGACGACAGTCGGTTACGATGGTGCCCGATCGCGCTTGTGCAGAATTTCACGAAGTAGCACAGCGGCCCATGACCAACCGCGAGCAGCCCGACGAGGAGACACAGGACGACATGGTTGCGTTCGTCGCATCGGTCATCGCCACCGTCGTACTCCTCCGGGGTATTCGCTGGTACCAGGACCGCACACGCGTCGACCACGAGTTCACGTGGGGCGAGGCGATGCTGTTCGCGACCTACGTTTTCTTCATCTTCTTCTGGGTCTACGGCGTCGTCCCCCACCAGTGGCTGCAGTGGGCGGACAGCGAACTGAACTGGCGGCCCGACCGCTTCTTCGTGGGTCCACGACTGGCCTGGACCGGCGACCAGGGGATCGTCGAATGGGCCCTTCCCTTCACCCTCAGCTACCGCGTCCTCAGGGACTTCGTCGCTGTCGGCATCTACGGCGTCGCCCTGGGCGGAAACGTCGTCATGTGGAGGCAGTGGCAGGAGCGCGACAAGGAGACGACGGTCCCGGTGCCGACCTCCGAGTACGGACGCCCACTCGTCAAGGAGGGGGTCGGAGCATGAGCGTCACCGACGCCAATCCCCCGCATCCCACTTTCATCGACGACTACGTACTCCACGAGGTCGACCTCGACTGGATGGCCAAGTCCAGCAAGTTGAAGCAGTTCATCCACATCGACCAGTCCGAGTGCATCATGTGCGAGGGCTGTGTCGACATCTGCCCGTGGAAGTGCATCCACATGGTGCGCCCCGATGCCATCGCCGAATCGGTCGGCACCGAACAGTTGGGCATCGACCCGAGCGACCACGTGATCTTCACGATCGACGACGACGTGTGCACCCGGTGTGCACTCTGCGTGGATCGCTGCCCGACCGGCGTCATCATCCTCGGCAAGATGGTCGAACCATCGGCCGACGGCGACACCCACCAGCGCACGAACAGCCATGGCTACGGCTACGGCATGCGTCTTGCGTAGGCACGGGCACACCGGACACGACGAGCGACAGGGTTAGGGAGAGACGACGGTGGCCGACGACAACGGCAAGAAGCCCGCGGGTCAGGCGCTCCAGGAGCGGCTGGGCCAGGTGGGAGACCAGATGAAGAACTCGCAGGCCTGGTCGTCGATCTTCCGACCCGGCTCGATCTTCCGCAAGGGCTACAGCGACAGCCCCCGGAACCGCTCCTACGTGATCATGAACAGCGTGCTCTACCACCTCCACCCGGTGAAGGTGAAGCGGCACGCCGTGAAGGTCAGCTACACCCTCTGCCTCGGTGGCCTGAGCTTCTTCCTCTTCATCCTGCTCACGGTCACCGGCATCTTCCTGATGTTCTTCTACCGTCCCACCGCCGCACAGGCCTGGGAGGACATGCAGGCACTCCAGACCGCCGTCGGCTTCGGCCTCATCGTGCGAAACATGCACAGGTGGGCGGCGCACCTCATGGTGCTATCCGTCTTCCTGCACATGGCCCGCGTCTTCTACCACGGGGCCTACAAGCCGCCCCGCGAGTTCAACTGGGTGATCGGCGTCATGCTGCTGCAGCTCACCCTGCTGTTGTCGTTCACCGGCTACCTGCTGCCGTGGGACCAGTTGTCGCTCTGGGCGGTGACGGTCGGTACCAACATGATGGGCTTCACGCCCGTTTTCGGCGACCAGGTCCGCTTCGTCCTGTTGGGCGGCGTGGAGATCGGCACCGACACCCTGCTGCGCTGGTACGTACTCCACGTCCTGATGCTGCCGTTCGTGCTCGTCATCTTCTTGGCGATCCACTTCTGGCGGGTCCGCAAGGACGGCGGCATCTCCGGGCCGCTGTAGGCAGGGGACACACGATGACCGAGATCCCCGAACACCTCCGCAAGCGGGCCGAAGAGGCCCGGGCCAAGGCCGCCGCGGCCAAGGCAGGTGGCGACGCCCCCGCACCAGTCGGAGACGACGCCGGCGAGAAGGTTCCCGCCGAACTCCTCGACCGCGACACCCCGGCCTCGGTGCCGCCCGAGGGCGCGGTGGTCGTGCCGTCCGGTCCGGCACAGGGCTCCGGCCCCGAAGGCCACAACCAACGGCTGCTGACCGTCGTCAAGTCCGGTTCCATCCAGGACACCAAGGCCATGCCGACGGACAAGGTCCACGTCTGGCCGCACCTGCTGGTCGCCGAGTTCCTGGCGGCGATCATCATCACCCTGTTCACGACGCTCTTCTCGATCTTCGTGAACGCTCCGCTCCTCGAGTTGGCCGACTTCAACAAGACGCCGAACCCCTCGAAGGCCCCCTGGTACTTCCTCGGACTCCAGGAACTCCTCACCATGTTCCACCCGATGGTGGCCGGCGTGACCATCCCCGGCATCGGCCTCTTCCTGCTGGTCATGGCGCCGTACCTCGACAAGAATCCCTCCCGGAAGCCCGAGGACCGCAAGTTCGCCATCGCGCTCATGACCGTGCACCTCATGTTCTGGGCCGTGCTCGTCATGATCGGCTCGTTCTTCCGGGGCCCCGGCTTCAACTTCGTCTTCCCGTGGAACAGCGGCCTGTTCTTCGAGCTTTGATCACCATGTCGCTTTCCCCCGCAACCGCCGCCCGTCCCCTCGCTGACCCCGAAAGCTGAGTCGTGGCCGTCGTCGTCTCCGTCATCGTGCTGGTCGTCCTGGCAGCCATCGTGCTGGTCGGAGCCTCCCGCCGCCGCGACAGCGGTGCAGCCGGGCTGTCCCGCGAGGCCCGCAGGCGCGACCGCTCCAACCCCGTGCTCGCCACCGGGTCGGACGAGGACCCTTCAGGCCGTGAAGTCGAGGCCGCCGCGGCCGCCGCCCGCTCGGGCACCGGCCTGGCCGTCGTCGAGTCCGCTCCGCCCGTGCCGTTCGTTGCGCCGGACCCGGCCAGCCTCGGTGTCACCCGGCGCCAGTTCTTCAACCGCAGCATCGTCGGGATGATGGGCTTCGGCCTGTCAGGGTTCGGCGGCGCCTGTCTGGCGTTCCTGTGGCCCCAGGGCGTCAGCGGCTTCGGCTCCAAGATCAGGGTCGGCAACCTCATCGAGGTACTCGCCGACATCGAGACCAACAACGGCTTCCTCTACAAGCCCGAGGGCCGCATGTGGATCACCGCCTACCCCAACGGCTCCGTCGAGAAGGCTCTGGCCGCGTACTCACCGGCCGAACTGGCCGGCATGACCGCAGGCGTCGAACAGGGCTTCGACTCCGGTGTCATGGCGCTCTACCAGAAGTGCCCCCACCTCGGCTGCCGGGTCCCGAACTGCGTTTCGTCCCAATGGTTCGAGTGCCCCTGCCACGGCTCGCAGTACAACCAGGTCGGCGAGAAGCGGGGTGGCCCCGCCCCCCGTGGCATGGACCGCTTCGCCGTCTCCGTCGACGGCGGCGTCCTCGTCGTCGACACCGGCACCATTGTCCAGGGCCCGCCCATCGGCACCAACACCACCGGCCAGGAGGCCGAGGGCCCGAACTGTATTGGCGAGGCGGGCGGGCACTAGCCCCCCGGTAGGAGACCTGAGACCGAGATGCTTCCGATGATCCTCGCAGCGAGCACCCAGCGCACGATCGGCTGGGTCCTCGCCGTCGTCGTCATAGTCGGGTTCCTCGTGTACCTGCTGTTCAGCTTCCGGATCGGCAAGAGGGAGCTGGGCTCCGAGGTCGAACTGGCCGCCAACCGCAGGCCGTACTTCGACGACGACGAACTCGAGACCTTCCGCCTCGACCGGGCGCTGGTCTGGTCCCTCGTGACTCTCACCGTCGTTTCGATGATCCTGCCCGTGTACTGGCTCATGGAGCCCACCCGCCAGGAGAACGCCATCGTCGACTGGGTTCAGCGCTTCGAGAAGCGTGGCGCCCGGAACTTCGAGGACGCCTGTTCCTCCTGTCACGGGCCCGGCGGCGTCGGCGGCGTCGCCGCCTTCACACTGGTCGACACCGAAGGCGCCTTCGTCGCACAGGTCGACTGGAAGGCACCCGCCCTCACCACGGTGCTGTCGCGTTTCGACGAGGCCGAGGTCCAGCACGTCCTCGACTACGGCCGCCCCGGCACGCCGATGCCCGCATGGGGCCTGCCCGGCGGTGGCCCGATGACCTCCCAACAGGTCGAACAATTGATCGTCTACCTGCGGTCGATCCAACTCGACCAGGAGACGACCACGGCCCAGGTCGAGGACGGCATCGCCGCAGGTGCCCGAGCGGTCGTCACAGCCGCCGACTCCGAACTCACCAACTCCGCCGACGTCGAGGCCGCCGCCGAGGCCTGGCTGCTGCAGGCGTCCGACCCGACCAGCAGCGACTACCTCCGCTACGCCGAACTGATCTTCAACAACCCGGCCGCCCAGGGAGCCAATTCCTGCGCCCGCTGCCACACGCCCGGATTCTCGTTCGGTGCCGTCGACGAGGACTCGACCGCAGCGTTGCTCGAGACCTGGCCCAAGCTGGTCGAGTCCGGGATCCTCACCGGCTGGCAGCCCGCCCAGGGCCACGTCGGCCCGAGCCTCGAGGGCGTCGAGACCCACTTCCCGACCCCGGTCCGCCAGGAGGAGTTCGTCCGCACCGGATCCGAGGTGGGGGTTGGTTTCGGCAACGCCCGCAGCGGCACCGGCATGATGCCCGGCTTTGGCGGACGCGTGGACCCCGACGTCGTCGACTACGACACGGGAGGCGACGCCATCTACAGCCGCATCCTGGCGCCTGAACAGATCGCAGCCGTCGTGGCCTACGAGAGGAGCCGGTGATGGGCATGTCCACCACGCTCGCCGGCATCGTCTGGGACCCGAACATCGCCGGCACGCTGGCCGTGCTCACCGGCGTCGCCGTCCTGATGGGCTCGGTCTGGTTCCTCGTCGCCTCCAATTCCGGCATCCGCGTCGGCACCCTGATCGCGTTCGCAGCCTTCTTCGGGTGGATGTTCGTCATGAGCACGACCTGGTGGATGTACGGCAAGGGCTGGCAGGGCGACAGCCCCTCGTGGCAGACGGTCGACATCAACGTGGGCGACCTCGGCGCCAGCGGCCTTCCCAGGGCACGGGAGCTGCCGAACCCCGACGAGCTGAACACCGGCTACGAACTGGTGGTCCTATCGGGCAACGCACGGGCGACGGCCGAGTACGACACGCTTCCCACCGCCACCGACAACCCCGACCTCAGCGCCGCCGACCTCGCTGCCCTGCAGGCCGACCGCCAGGTCCGCAACGAGTCCGTGACCCGTTCGGAACTGGCCACCGTGTCCCCCGGTCTTACCGACGCCGCCGGCTGGGACGACCTCAACGGATGGCGACTGCTGCCCACCACCGCGGCCGGCGATTCCCAGGCCCAGGCGGTCGCCGACATCCTGGCGCACCCCGACCTCGGATTCGTGAGTTCCGCAGACTTCAAGTTGCTCGACGTCTACACCACCGGCGGCAAGCCCCGCCTCGGCGAGGATCCCGGCCGAATCGACCGGATCACCCACTGGATCGCCAACTCGGCCCGCATCACTCACCCGACCCGCTACTCGGTCGTCCAACTCCAACGGGTGCTCGACCAGCCGACGATCGCCGGCGAGGCTCCACCCCGTCCGATCGTCGACGAGGCCGAGCCCGTCGTGTCAGTCATCATGGTCCGCGACCTCGGGTCCGTCCGACTGCGGCCGGCACTCGTCATGGTCGGCTCCCTGATGGTCTTCCTTGCCCTGTGCTACTGGCTCCACGTCAGGGACAAGGAAGACATGGCACGCCGCAAGGAGTTCGAAGTAGCAAGGGCTTGATCCGGTGACTTCAGCGATCATCCTCTCGAGCCTCGCCAACAGGGTGGGTGTCTGACGTGTTGGGTCAGTACCTGCCGGTCATGGCACTGCTCGTCCTCGCCGTCCTCTTCGCGGCGCTCAGCTTCGGGGCATCCAGGCTCCTGGCGCCGCGGCGGCCCCACGACAGGAAGCTCGCCCCCTACGAGTGCGGGATCATCCCGTCCCGGGAGGCGCCGGAGCGGTTCCCGGTGCGCTTCTACCTCGTGGCGATGATCTTCATCGTGTTCGACATCGAGATCATCTTCTTCTATCCGTGGGCCCTGGCCCACCGGGACATCGGACTCTTCGGCCTGGTCGCAGTGCTGGTGTTCTCGGTCGCCGTGTTCGAGTCGTTCGTGTACCTCATCGGCAACGGGGCCCTCGAGTGGGGTCCGATCGCCGAGGTCCGCCAGGCGGCGTCCCGTCGCCTCGGGAGCGATGTGGTTCGACCGGGTGTGCGCCAGGTCGGCCTCGAGGGCCGCAAGGTCGATGGTCCGACGGACAGGAGCGCCGCCTGATGGCCCGAGTCCCGATCCTCGGCGACATCTCCGGCGTCCTCGACGAGGGCCTCGAGGGTCTCGAGCACAATTTCGTCACCGCCCGCATCGAGGACCTCGCCAAGTGGTCCCGGGCTCGCAGTTGCTGGCCGGCCACCTTCGGCCTGGCCTGCTGTGCCATCGAGATGATGGCCACCGGCGCCGCCCACTACGACCTGGCCCGCTACGGCATGGAGGTCTTCCGGGCCTCTCCCCGACAGGCCGACCTCATGATCGTCGCCGGACGCGTCTCCCAGAAGATGGCCCCGGTGCTGCGCCAGATCTATGACCAGATGATGGAGCCCAAGTGGGTCATCTCAATGGGCGTCTGCGCATCGAGTGGCGGCATGTTCAACAACTACGCCATCGTGCAGGGCGTCGACCAGGTGGTGCCGGTCGACGTCTACGCCCCGGGCTGCCCGCCCGGCCCCGAGACCCTGATGCACGCCATCCTCACCCTGCACGACAAGATCCTCACCGGCGAGCTCACGATCCGTCGTGAGCAGACCGGTGCCGGCGCCGGCATCGACCTCGCCGACTTTCCCGCTCCCGAACCGCCCGCCCCCGAGCCGGAGGAGGCTCCGTGAGCGAGACCGACGTCGCCGCGGAGGCGCACGAGGATGCACCGGTCGCTTCGACGACCCTGTTCGGACAGGACGTGCTGTACCCCGACCGTGGCGCCTACCTCGCCACGGTCGAATCCCTGCGCGACGAGGGCTACTGCACCGCCACCGACCTCACCGTCGTCGACTACCTGACCCACCCCGGCCGCAGCGGCCTCCCCGGCGGGGTCCAGCCCGAGCGTTTCGAGGTGGTGGTCGGCCTGTTCGACCATGCCCGCCGTGAACGCGTTCGCCTCCGCATCCAGGTGCCCGCCGACGACCCGACCGTACCTTCGCTGTTCGACCTCTTTCCCGGCACCGAGGCGATGGAACGCGAGGCCTGGGACCTCTTCGGCGTGTCCTTCGAGGGCCACCCCGACCACAGCCGGATCCTGCTCCCCGAGGACTGGGTGGGGCATCCACTGCGTAAGGACGAGGGGATCGGTGCCATTCCCGTCCAGTTCAAGTCCGCATCGGACCGAAGGTGAGCGCCGAGGAGCCAACGGTGGCGGCCGTACGGCTCGACCTCGGTGACGATGAACGGGTCCGGCGTCGGGACGGCAGCGCCGTCCTCCGGATGACCGAGGTCGAGGCCGCCGACTTGGTCCTCGACCCCCACGATCCGGTCACCGGCGAACGGGCCGCCGAGCGCATGATCCTCAACATGGGCCCTGCACACCCGTCGACCCACGGCGTGCTCCGGCTGCTGCTCGAGATGGAGGGCGAGACCGTCCTGCGTTCGAAGCCGATCATCGGCTACCTGCACACCGGCATGGAGAAGACGGGCGAGAACCTCACCTTCCTCCAGGGCCCCACCAACGTCACCCGCATGGACTACGCCTCGCCGCTGTTCTCGGAACTGGTGTTCGCGTTGGCGACCGAGCAACTTCTCGGCATCGAGGTCCCGGAGCGCGCCACCTGGATCCGGATGCTCATGTGCGAGCTCAACCGGGTCGCCTCCCACCTGCTCTTCCAGGCCACCAACGGCATGGACCTCGGCGCCGTCTCGATGATGATCTACGGATGGCGAGAACGAGAGGAGGTGCTGCGCTTCTTCGAGAAGGTCACCGGCCTGCGGATGAACCACAACTACATCCGCCCCGGAGGCGTCGCTGCCGACCTCTCCGACGGCTGGCAGGACGACGTCCGGCACCTGCTCGACATCATCCCACCTCGACTCGACGAGTACGAGGTGCTGCTCAACGACCAGCCCATCTTCCGTGGCCGCCTCCAGGGCGTGGGCGTCCTCGCGCCCGCCGAGGCCCTGGCACTGTCGGCGACCGGTCCGATCCTGCGGGCCACCGGCTATGACTGGGACCTGCGCCGTGACGAGCCGTACCTCGCCTACGACCGGGTCGACTTCGACGTCGTCGTCGGCACATGCGGCGACGCCTTCGACCGCTTCGCCGTCCGCCTCGAGGAGATCCGGCAGTCGCTGCACATCGTCGAACAGATCCTCGACCTCCTGCCTGACGGTGACTACCGGACCCAGGACAAGAAGGTCACCCCGCCTCCGCGCGCCCGCATCGACGAGTCGATGGAGGCGCTGATCCACCACTTCAAGATCTTCACCGAGGGCTTCCACGTCCCCGAGGGCGAGGTCTACGCAGCGGTGGAGTCGCCTCGAGGCGAGTTGGGCTGCTACCTCGTGTCCGACGGCGGACCGAAGCCGTACCGCATGCACATCCGCGGCCCGAGCTTTGCCAACCTCCAGACGCTGCCCCACCTCATGCACGGCCGCCTCGTCGCCGACGCCGTCGCCGTCATCTCATCGGTCGATCCGATCATGGGCGAGGTGGACCGCTGATGACGTACTTCACGGAGGCCAATGCCCGAACGGCGGCGGAGGTCATCGCCAACTACCCGCGCCCCAGGTCGGCCATCATCCCGCTTCTGCACCTTGCGCAGGAGCAGGAGGGTTGGGTAACCCGCGACGCCATGGTCGAGATCGCCGAACTCACCGGCGCCACGCCCGCCGAGATCCTCGGGACAGGCTCGTTCTACGAGATGTTCAAGTTCCACCCGGTCGGCCGCTACGTCGTCAACGTGTGCACCAACATCTCCTGCCAACTGCTCGGTGGTGAAGAGTTGCTGCACCACGTCGAGGAGTCCCTGGGCGTCCACGCCGGGGGCACCACCGACGACGGGATGTTCACCGTCGAGGACGTCGAGTGCGTCGCCGCCTGCACCGAGGCACCGTGCTTCACCGTGAACTACCGCTACTTCCACCGGGCGGACCCCGACACCTTCGACGCCGTCGTCGACGACCTGCGCTCCGGCCGCAGCCCGCTGGCACGGGGCGCACAGGGCGACGACGGGCACGTGCCGGCACACGGCACCCTCGGCCGCCTCCGCCAGCACGTCCCCGACGACCGCCGTGCCGGAGTCGTGCCCCCTGAGGAGGCCGGCGAGGCACCCGTGTGGCTGCGGCCGGCACCCGCCACGGCAGGAGACTCCGATGGCTGAGCCGACGACCGTGCACCCGGCCGGGATGGACTACGTGCCGCACGCCGCAGGCTTCGTCGCCAACGAGGGGCCGAAGTTGCTCACCAGTCGCTTCCCGTACGAGGACTCCTACACCCTTGACCGCGCCCTCGCCACAGGCGCCTATGTCGGCCTGAAGTCCGCACTCGGCCGGGCTCCGGACGACGTGCATGCCGAGGTCCGCGAGGCCACCCTGCTGGGCCGCGGTGGCGCCGGCTTCCCCGCCGGAGTCAAGTGGGGGTTCTGCCCCGAGGGCGTGTGGCCCCGCTACCTCGTCGTCAACGGCGACGAGAGCGAGCCCGGCACCTACAAGGACCGGCTCCTCATGGAACGCGATCCGCACCAACTCATCGAGGGCTGTCTCATCGCCTGCTACGCCCTCGGCCTGTCGCAGTGCTTCCTCTACGTGCGCGGCGAGATGGCCCTCGCCCAGGAGCGGCTGGCCACCGCACTCAACGACGCCTACGCAGCCGGCTACGTCGGGCGCAACATCTGTGACACCGACTTCTCCGTCGACATCACCCTCCACTGGGGCGCCGGCGCCTACATCGTCGGCGAGGAGACGGCCCTCATCGAGAGTCTCGAAGGCAACCGGGGAATGCCCCGCCTCAAGCCGCCGTACTTCCCGGCGGCCATCGGCCTGTACGGCAAGCCCACGATCGTCAACAACGTCGAGACCCTCGCCAACCTGCCGTGGATCCTTGAACACGGCGCCGCCGCCTACAAGGGCTACGGCTCCGAGGCATCGCCCGGCACCCGCCTCTTCGCCATCTCGGGCCATGTCGTGAGGCCGGGCGTGTACGAGGTGGAACAGGGCGTCACCACGTTCCGCAACCTCTTCTATGGCGACAACTTCTGCCGCGGCATCCGGGACGGCAACGACCTCAAGGCGTTCATCCCCGGAGGAGCGTCGGCGCCGTGGTTCTTCGAAGAACAGCTCGACCTGCCCATCGAGGCCCGTGACGTCGGTGCCGCCGGGTCGATGCTCGGCTCCGGGGCGATGGTCGTCATGGACCACACCACCGACATCGTGAAGGCCTGCCTGCGAGTCGTGCGGTTCTTCGCCCGCGAGTCGTGCGGCAAGTGCTCGCCCTGTCGGGAGGGCACCAGCTGGGAGGAGAAGATCCTCGAGCGCATCCTCGACGGCCACGGACGGCCGGCCGACCTCGACCTGCTGCTCGATATCGGCGAGAACATCAGCCCCGGCCCGTACCCCGTCGCCGCACATGGGTCCGAGGGCCTCGACGCTGTGCCATTCCCACCCCGGCAGACCACCATCTGCCCACTGGGCCCGTCGTCGGTGGCGCCGATCACGTCGGCGCTGCGCCGCTTCCGTTCCGAGTTCGAGGCCAGGATCACGCGCCGCGACAGCCTGTCCGTCCAGGCGGCTCCGGTCGCCGAGGGGGCCCCGGCATGAGCGACGACGGGCAGACCGTGGAGATCACCGTCGATGGCCGGACCGTCGCGGCGAACCCGGGGGAGTTGCTGATCGACGCCTGCGAACGCACCGGCACCTACATCCCGCGCTTCTGCCACCACCCGCGGATGCAGCCGGTCGGGATGTGCCGGGCGTGCCTTGTCGAGGTCGACACCGGACGGGGTCCGGCCTTGCAGGCCTCGTGCATGCTCGAGTGCGCCCCCGGCATGCAGGTCGACACCGAATCCGAACGCACCCGCAAGGCCCAGGACGGCGTCCTCGAGTTCCTGCTCGTCAACCACCCGCTCGACTGCCCCGTCTGCGACAAGGGCGGCGAGTGCCCGCTCCAAGACCAGACGATGGCTTTCGGACCGGGCGAGAGCCGGTTCGTCGAGGAGAAGCGCCACTTCGAGAAGCCCATCCCGGTCAACGACAACGTCTTCCTCGACCGGGAGCGCTGCATCCTCTGCGACCGCTGCACCCGCTTCGCCGCCGAAGTTGCCGGCGACTCCCTGATCCACTTCCAGGGGCGGGGCTCGAACACCGAGGTCAACACCTTCCCCGACGAGCCCTTCAGTTCCTACTTCAGCGGCAACACCGTGCAGGTCTGCCCGGTCGGCGCACTGACGGCAGCGCCCTACCGGTTCAAGGCCCGGCCCTGGGACCTCGAGGAGGTCGAGTCCACGAGCGTCGTCGACAGCGTCGGGAGCCGCATCTCGGTGCAGTCCTCGCGCGACCGCGTGCTGCGCTTCCAGGGGGTCGACGCCGACGCCGTCAACTGGGGATGGCTCTCCGACAAGGAGCGGTTCGTCTTCGAGGCCTATGACCACGAGGACCGCCTCCGGACACCGCTGCTTCGCGACGACGCCGGCGACCTGGTCCCGGCCGGCTGGGGTGATGCGCTCTCTGCCGCCGCCGCGGCACTGTCCGACGCCGACCCCGACCGGATCGCCGTCCTGGGTGGGGCGCGCCTCACCAACGAGTCGCAGTACGCCTGGGCCAAGTTCGCCAAGGGCGTGCTGGGCACCGACCACGTCGACGCCCAGTTGGGCGACGGGCTGCCCGCCGAGTTCGTCCTCGGCCTGCCCCGGGCGACCATCGACGAGGCCTGCACGCCCGGTGGCGTCATCGTGCTGCTCGGACCCGACCCCAAGGAGGAGTTGGGTGCCCTCTACCTCCGGCTGCGCCACGCGGTCGTCCACGACGGCGCCACGCTGGTCGAACTGTCACCCCGGTCCACGGGCCTCACGCCGTTCGCCACCCACTCGTTGCGGGTACGTCCCGGAGAGGCCGCCGAAGTTGTCCGAGCCATGTTCGGAGAGGGCGGTACCGCACCCATCGGCAGCGTGGCGATCGAGGAGGCCCAGGCCGTCGGAGCGCTCATCTCCGGGGCGACGTTCGGGCAGAGCCGGCCGGTCACGGTGCTCGTGGGCCGACAGTCGTTGGCAGAGGCACCCGGCACGATCATGGATGCCTCGCTCATCCTGCACGACCGGATCGCCGATGTCCGCTTCCTGTCGATGCTGCGACGCGGCAACGTCCACGGTGCCCTCGACTTCGGACTTGCCCCGGGGCTCCTCCCCGGCCGGGTCGGCCTCGACGAGGGCCGCTCCCGGTTCACCGATGCCTGGCCGACCAGCCCGACCACACGGGGTCGGGATGCGCTCGCCACCCTGCAGGCCGCTGCAGACGGTGCTATCGACGTCCTGGTCCTGCTTGGCGCCGACGTCCTGGTCGACGTCCCCGACAACGACCTGGCCCGTCGCGGGCTCGAAGGGGCAGGCACGGTCATTGCCCTCGACCTGTTCGCCACCTCGACCGTGGCCACCGCCGACGTCGTTCTGCCGGCCACCGCCCCGACCGAGACCGACGGCACGGTCACCAACCTCGAGGGCAGGGTGAGCGTCGTGGCCCGCAAGGTGACCCCGCTGGGAACCGCCCGCCCCGACTGGATGATCGCCGTCGACCTGGCTCGGCGGTTGGGGACCGACCTCGGAATCGCCTCCCCCGACGACGTCTGGGCCGAACTCGCCACCGTGTCGCCGATCCATGCCCACATCGATCCCGAGGCGCTGACCGCAGCGACCCGGGAGGGCATTCTCGTCCGGGGAGGCCCGGCGCTGGCCCGGCCGGCACCCCTCGAGGTGCCCAGCCACGACAAGAACTCCTTCCGCCTGGTCGTCACCCGCTCGATGTACGACCGCGGCGTGCTCACGGCCCACAGCCCGTCGTTGGCCGGCCTAGCGCCTGTGACCCGACTCGCCTTCGAGCCCACCGACTTCGCCTCGCTCGGGGTGCCGGAGGGGGGCAGTATCGAGGTCCGGGGCCCGAAGGGCAATGCCAGCGTCGTCGTCGGCCCCGATGCCCGGGTCGCCAAGGGCACCGCCCACGTGCTGTTCAACCAGCAGGGCGTGTCCGCCGGCGACCTCATCGACGCCGCCGCTGCGGTGATCGACCTGACGGTGGTACCGGTCTGATGGTCATCGCCGCCGATCCGCTCCTCCTCGGCCCCGTCGGTCTCGAGATCGTTCTGATCGTCCTGTTCAAGGTGGTCGTGGCGTTCGTCCTGTTGATGGTGTCGGTGATGCTGATGGTCTGGTTCGAGCGGAAGCTCATCAGCGACATGCAGAACCGCATCGGCCCGGACGTCGCTGGCCCATGGGGCATTCTCCAGACGCTCGCCGACGGCATCAAGTTGTTCTTCAAGGAGGACCTGATCCCGGAGAACGCCGACCGCCCGGTGTTCAAGTTGGCGCCGTACCTGTCGCTGGTGCCGGCCTTCCTCGTGTTCGCCATCGTGCCGGTGGGCGGCGACTTCCGCACCGGAGACGGAACCGTGGGCTTGTTCGGGCACCGCACGTTCCTCCAGGTCGCCGATCCGCCGATGGGCATCCTGTTGTTCCTCGCCCTCTCCTCGGTCGCCGTCTACGGCGTGATGCTGGCCGGCTGGTCGTCGGGCTCGAAGTACCCGCTGCTCGGCTCGGTCCGGGCGTCGGCCCAGATGATCAGCTACGAGGCGGCGCTGGGCCTCGCCATCGCCACGGTCTTCCTGACCGGTGGCTCCCTGTCGACCCACGAGATTGTGTCCAGCCAGTCCGGCTGGAACTGGAACGTCGTCACCACCGGTGTCGTCCCGTTCCTCGTCTTCCTCGTGGCCGGCACCGCCGAGTTGAACCGGCCGCCGTTCGACCTGGTCGAGGCCGAACAGGAACTGGTCGGCGGGTTCCACACCGAGTACAGCTCGATCCGGTTCGCCCTGTTCTTCCTCGCCGAGTTCATGAACGTGATCACCATGTCGGCGATCGCCGTCACCCTCTTCCTGGGTGGCCCCGACGGTCCGATCCTCGTGGAGCAGGTCGCCTGGGTCTGGCCGACCCTGTGGTTCTCCCTCAAGGTCCTGGCCTTCCTCTTCACCTTCGTGTGGTTGCGGGCGACCCTGCCGCGGATCCGGTACGACCAGCTCATGGACCTGGGCTGGAAGGTCCTGATCCCGCTGGCACTCGGCTGGTTCCTCCTGCTCGCGACGCTCAACGTGGGCCGCGACCGGGGTTGGTCGCCACTGGTCGTCGTGTTCGCCAGCGTTGCCGTGCTGTGGGCGGGCGCCGCCATGCTGGGTGGCGCCGTCCGCAAGGCTCGTGCCGAGAGGCTCGCCCTCGAGTTCGAGTCCGACGAGGTGCTCGACGCCGGGAATGGTGCCTGATGGGCTACTTCCGCGGCTTCGCCGTCACGTTCCGCAAGCTCTGGGAGAAGCGGGTCACCATCCCGTACCCCGAGCAGAAGCGCGACAAGCCCGAGCGCCTCCATGGCCGCCACGTCCTCAACCGCTACGAGGACGGCATGGAGAAGTGCATCGGCTGCGAACTCTGCGCGGCCGTGTGCCCCGCCGACTGCATCTACGTACGCGGTGCCGACAACCCGCCCGACGACCCGGTGTCGCCGGGGGAGCGCTTCGGCTTCGTCTTCGAGATCAACTACCTGCGGTGCATCCACTGCGACCTCTGCGTCGAGGCCTGTCCGACCGAGGCCATCACCGAGTCGAAGCTCTTCGAGTTCTCGTTCACCAATCGGCCCGATGCCATCTACACCAAGGACGAACTCCTCGTGGACGGCGAGACGGGTCGGCCACAGCAACTGCCGTGGGAGGACTGGCGCGAGGGCGAGGATGCCGACACGTCGGGCTGGATGCGTGCCACGTCGTCGTCGGGTTCTGCCGCCTACGCCGGACGGGTCGCCTGGTCGGGTGAACTCGGCTACGGAATCCGCGCCCCGGAACGGGGCCAGTCGGGCGGAGGGGCCGACGAGGACGGGGCCGACGAGGACGGGGCCGACGAGGACGGGGCCGACGAGGACGGAGCCGACGAGGTAGGCGACGCCTGATGGACGCTGCCGTCTTCATCGTCTGCGCCGTGATGGTGCTGTCGGGCGCCTTCGGAGTGCTCCTGGCCCGCAATCCGGTGCACGCCGCCCTCTTCCTCGTCCAGTCCGTCTTCGGCGTGGCCGTGCTGTTCCTGCTGCTGGAGGCCACCTTCCTCGCCGCTGTCCAGGTGATCGTCTACGCAGGCGCCATCGTCATCCTGTTCCTGTTCGTGATCATGCTGCTCGGTGTCGACCGGGTCGACGACCTCGACGTCGAGCCCATCGCCGGACAGCGGCCGCTCGCCGTCGTGATCGGCGCCGGGATCCTGGGAACGACCCTCACGGCCCTACTCGTGGTGGTCGGTGGACCGACCGGTGCGCCGACGGCCAACGCACCGCTGGGCGACGCCGGTGACAACGCCAAGCGTCTGGGCGAGGTGCTGTTCACCGACCACGTCTTCGCCGTCGAACTCACCGCCCTGCTGCTCACGGTCGCCGTGGTCGGCGCCGTCGTGCTGGTCCGTCGCCTCCGAGGCCCACTCCAGCCCCTACCGGCAGAGGCCGTGGCGTCGAAGCCCGAGTCGCCGGAGTCCACCGGCCCGGATGGTGAAGCCGGGGAAGTCGGACAGGGGGGTGACGCCTGATGGAAGTCACCGTCGCCTGGTACCTGACGTTGGGCGCCGTCCTGTTCACGTTGGGCGCCGTCGGCCTGCTGGTCCGTCGCAACCCGCTCGTGATGTTCATGTGCGTCGAACTGATGCTCAATGCCGTGAACCTCACGTTCGTGAGCCTCGGCGACGCGTTGGGCGACCTGAGCGGACAGGTGTCCGTGTTCTTCGTGCTGGTGGTGGCCGCAGCCGAGATCGTTGTCGGCCTGGGGATCGTCGTGGCGATCATGCGTCGACGCGCCGGGGCGACCGCCGACGACCTCTCGGTACTGAGGGGCTAGGGCATGCTGCGCCTTCCATCGAAGCCGAGGGGCTAGACCGTGCTCGACCTGGTCTGGCTGATCCCCGCATTCCCGCTGGTCGGGTTCGCCGTGCTGCTGGTGGCCGGCCGCCGCCTCGGCGAGCCGAACGCCGGTTGGGTGGCGACCGTCGCCATGTTCGGGTCGTTTGCCGCCACGATCGGCGTGGTCGTCGACCTGTTGTCGCGTGACGAGCACCACCGCCGCTCGGTCACCACCCTGTTCTCCTGGGTGCCGGCCGGCGACCTCTCCGTGGACGTCGGCTTCCTCGCCGATCCGCTGTCGCTGACGATGTGCCTCTTCATCACCGGGGTCGGTGCCCTCATCCACCTGTACTCGATCGGGTACATGCACGGCGACGCCGGCTTCGGCCGCTTCTTCACCTACCTGAACCTGTTCGCCTTCTCGATGCTCGTCCTCGTCCTGGCCGACAACATGCTGTTCACGTTCCTCGGCTGGGAGGGCGTCGGGGCGTGTTCGTACCTGCTCATCTCCTTCTGGTTCACCGACCCGGCCAACGCCTCCGCCGGGAAGAAGGCCTTCGTCACGAACCGCATCGGCGACTGGGGCGTCATCGTCGCCATGTGCATGACGTTCTTCACGTTCGGGTCGCTCTCGTATGTCGAGGTACTCGACGCAACCGATGCCGGACAGGTCGCCGAGTCGACGGCCACCTTCATCGCCGTGATGCTCTTCGTCGGGGCGATCGGCAAGTCGGCGCAGTTCCCGCTGTACCTGTGGCTGCCTGATGCCATGGCCGGCCCCACGCCGGTTTCGGCCCTGATCCACGCCGCCACGATGGTGACCTCGGGCATCTACCTTCTGACCCGCGTCAACCCGATCATCGCCGACGCCGCCGCATGGGTCCCCTCGCTCATCGCCTGGGTGGGAGTGGGCACGGCGCTGTTCGCTGCGACCATCGCCATGGCGCAGACGGACATCAAGAAGGTGTTGGCGTACTCGACCGTCAGCCAGCTCGGCTACATGTTCCTGGCCGTGGGCTGCGGTGCCTACGTGCCGGCCATCTTCCACATGGTCACCCACGCCTTCTTCAAGGCGCTGTTGTTCCTCGGCTCGGGCTCGGTCATCCACGGCATGGACGGCGACCAGGACCTGCGCCACTACGGCGGCCTCCGGAAGTGGATGCCGGTCACCGCCTCCACGTTCATCATCGGTTGGTTGGCCATCGCCGGCGTGCCGCCGTTCGCCGCCTTCTGGTCGAAGGACGAGATCCTGGCGTATGCCTGGAACGAGAGCCCCGCCCTGTGGGCGGTCGGCCTCGTGACCGCCGTCCTGACCGCCTTCTACATGACCCGCCAGGTGGTACTCACCTTCTTCGGCCGCCACCGCTACGCCGACGCCCGCCCCGACGAGGTCGACGCCGCATGGGACGCCCGCCTCGCAGGCGTCGCAGCCGACCTCGAGGCGGCGACGGCAGCGGTCGATGAGGCTGGCGCCGGCCTCGAGGCAGCGGTCGCCACCCGTACCGGGGCCGAGACCGCACATGCCTCGGCCATCGAGGCCGCCCGCACTGCGACGTCCGGGGGATCGACGGACGAGGCAGCCGACCCCGAGGCGCTCGCCGAGGCGGTGCTCGCCGCCGAGGACGCCGTGGCTGCCGCAGACACAGCGGTCGGGGCAGCCGAGGAGTCACTGGCCGTCGCGAGGTCGTCGCGTGCCGTCGCTGCCGCCGACCAGGCTGTCGTCGTCGCCGTCGCAGGGGAACGTGACGGGGTTCCCGCACTCGCCCTCGACTCCGCACCCGACACCGACGACATCGCCGACCACCTGCCCGAGGCCGTGGCCGCACGTGCCGACCACCATCCGCACGAGTCGCCGTGGACGATGACCCTTCCGTTGGTCGTCTTGGCGATCCTGTCGGTCGTTGGCGGGCTCATGCAGCTCCCGTTCGCACCGTCGCTCAAGTTCCTCGAGCAGTGGCTCGAGCCCTCGCTGTTCGGCAACGAGGTCCACCTCGGCCTCGGCGCGGGGATGCTCTGGGTGCTGGCCGCCGTCGCCGTCGCCGGCGGCCTCGTCGGAATCGCCGTCGCCGTCGCCGCCTACGAGCGCGGCCGCATCGACCACCGGGTCTTCGAACAGCCGCTGCTGGCAGATGCCTGGACCATCGACCGGAAGGTGGGCGACTTCATGGGCGGTCCCGGCCGCGCAGGCTTCGAGGCCACCACCACCTTCGACGAGCGCGTCGTCGACGGAGCCGTCAACGGGGTCGGCTCGTTGGTCCGTCACCTGGCCGGCGTGCTGCGGCGGTTCCAGAACGGCCTGGTGCGCACCTATGCCGCCGGTGCCGCCATCGGTGCGGTGGCCCTGCTGCTGTGGTTCCTCTCGAGGGCCAGCTGGTGACCACCGTGCTCGCCTCCGCCTCGCCCACCTTCCCGGTGCTCCCGGCGCTGATCGTCGTGCCGCTGCTCGGTGCCCTGCTGGTCATCGTCGTGCCCCGCCGCCGCCCGGAGTTGTTGAAGCTGGTGGCCGTGCTCGCCACGATCGCGACCGGAGCGCTCTCGCTGTGGCTGTTGTTCGCCTTCGACACCGGAGTCGACGGCTTCCAGTTCGCCAGCCGCCACGTCTGGCTCGGAGACCTCGGCGTGTCGTGGCTGTTCGGAGTCGATGGAATCTCGCTGTTCCTCGTCGTCCTGACGGGGATCCTGTTCCCGATCGCCATCCTGGCCACCGACCCGGAACACGACGGCCGCGCCTACTACGCCTGGCTGCTGGTCCTCGAGGGCGGCGTCATGGGCGTGTTCGCCAGCCTCGACCTGGTCGTGTTCTTCCTGTGCTTCGAGGCCGTGCTCGTGCCGATGTACTTCCTCATCGGCCGCTGGGGGCACGACAACCGCACCTATGCCGCCACCAAGTTCTTCCTGTTCACGATGGCCGGTTCGGCGCTGATGCTCGTCGGCATCGTGTCCCTGGCGTTCCTGCACGCCGATGCCACCGGCGGGGCGGTCACATTCGACCTGGTCGCGATCGCCGAGGCGCAGAGCCTCGGCGTCGAGGCCGCCCGCTGGGTGTTCCTCACGTTCGCACTCGCCTTCGCCGTGAAGGTGCCGATCTTCCCGCTGCACACCTGGCTGCCCGATGCCCACACCGAGGCGCCCACGGCCGGTTCGGTGATCCTTGCCGGCGTGCTCCTGAAACTGGGCACCTACGGGTTCCTGCGCTTCGGCCTGTACCTGTTCCCGGAGGCCACCCACCACTTCGCCCCGGTGTTCCTCGTGCTCGGCGTGGTCGGCATCGTCTACGGGGCGGTCGTCGCCACCATGCAGAAGGACCTCAAGCGCCTGGTCGCCTACTCGTCGGTGGCGCACCTCGGTTTCATCATCCTGGGCACGTTCGCACTCAACACAGAAGGCATCGAGGGCGGCCTGCTCCAGATGGTCAACCACGGCATCTCGACCGGCGCCCTGTTCCTGCTGGTCGGGATGATCTACGAACGGCGTCACACGCGCCAGATCGCCGAGTTGGGCGGACTCCAGAAGTCGGCTCCGCTCCTGGCGGGCGTCTTCACCGTCGTGATGCTGTCGTCGATCGGGCTGCCCGGCCTGAACGGCTTCGTCGGCGAGTTCCTCGTGCTGGTCGGGGTCTTCAATGCCCACCGCTGGTACGCCGTGGTGGCCACCGGCGGAGTGGTGCTGGCCTCCCTCTACCTGCTGTGGGCCTACCAGCGGGTGTTCCACGGCCCCGCCGAGGGCGACAACGCCGACGTGCCCGACCTGCGGCTACGTGAGGGCCTGGTCCTCGCCCCGCTGTTGGCGCTCATCGTGGCGCTCGGCGTCTATCCGAAGCCGGTCATCGAGCGCATGGAGCCGGCGGTGGACGCCCTCGTCGAGCACATCGAACGCCACGTCGACGGCTTCCACGAGCCGACCAGCCAAATGGGCATCGACGTGTCTCCTGAGGGCGCCGCGGACGCGGAAGAGGGCCACTGATGCTCGCCCAGGCCGGAACCGTGTCCACGCCCGAGGTGCTCTGGTGGGCACTCGTCCCGTTGCTGATCCTCGCCGGTGCGGCCGTGCTGCTCTTGACCGTCGCCTCGCTGGTGCGGCGGCTGCCCGAGTGGCTGCCGGCCACCTGGACGGTCGTGGCCGGCCTGGCCGTGCTGGTGTCGGTCGTTCCGCTCTGGAGTGAGGTGCAGGACGAAGGCGCCCGTTCGTTCCTGGCCGGCGCCGTAGGGATCGACGGTTCAACACTTTTCGTGACCGCCCTGCTCGCCGTCGCCGTGGTCGCCACGGCGCTGCTCTCCCGGGCCTACCTCACCCGCGAGGACCTGCCGGGCGTCGAGCTCTACGTGCTGCTGCTGCTCTCGGCCGCAGGCGGCGTGGTCATGGCCTCGGCCAACGACCTGATCGTGCTGTTCCTCGGCCTCGAGCTGCTGTCGATCGCCGTCTACGTCATGGCCGCCCTGCACCTGCGCCGCATCCAGTCGCAGGAGGCGGCCCTCAAGTACTTCGTACTGGGGGCGTTCGCCTCGGCGTTCTTCCTCTACGGGATCGCCCTGGTGTATGGCGCCACCGGGTCCACGGGCCTCGCCCGGATCGCCGACTACCTGTCGACCTCCGTCCTGCTCGAGGACGGCATGTTGTTGGCCGGCTTCGGCCTGCTGCTCGTGGGCCTGGGCTTCAAGGTCGCCGCCGTGCCATTCCATGCCTGGGCCCCCGACGTCTACCAGGGAGCCCCGACCCCGGTGGTGGCCTGGATGGCCGCCGGCGTCAAGGCCGCCGGGTTCGCCGCCCTGCTGCGGGTCTTCGTCCTGACGTTCGGGTCATGGTCGGGGGAGTGGAGGCCCGCCGTGTGGGGCCTCGCCATCCTCACGGTGCTGGGTGGCTCGGTCGTTGCCGTCGTGCAGACCGACGTCAAGCGGATGCTGGCGTACTCGTCGATCGCCCACGCCGGGTTCCTGCTGGTCGGCGTGCAGGCCTCCTCCGATCGGGGCACGGCCGCCGTGCTCGCCTACCTCGGCGCCTACACACTGCTGGCCTGCGGCAGCTTCGCCGTGGTCACCGTCGTCGGTGGTGCCGGGGACGACCGCCATGGCCTCGACGCCTACCGGGGCCTCGGCGCCAGCCGCCCCTGGCTGGCCGGCGCCTTCGCCGTGCTGTTGCTGGGACAGGCCGGTGTGCCGTTCACCGCCGGCTTCGTCGCCAAGTTCGGCGTGATCGCCGCCGCAGCCGAGGGTCGCTCCTATGCCCTTGCCGGGGTCGCCATGCTGGCTGCCTCCGTGGCCGCCTTCGTCTACCTGAGGATCCTCGTGGCGATGTACCTCGACGACGGGTCCGATGCCCCCGACGTCGATCCGGTCCCGTGGGGACCTCGGATCGTCATCGCCGTGTCGGTCTCCCTGGTGCTGTTCCTGGGCGTCGTCCCCGGTCCACTCGTCGACCTGGCCAAGGACGCCGTGCCCGTCCTGGTGGGTGGTTGAGATGATCCGCAACGCTGCTCAATTGCAGCCGCTCCCCAGAGTGAAGGCGGTGCCGACCGCTAGCCTCCCTGCAGCGCTGCGACGCCGCCGTCCGGTGCTCCTCACGCCCGCCCATTTTCCCGAAATCCGTTAGGTTCACCCCTCGTGTCCGAGTTCCTCCGCAGCTGGCTGGTCGTCGTGGTGTTCGGCGGCCTCGCCGTCCTGCTGGTCGGCGTCTTGCTCGGACTCGGCAGCCTGCTCCGTCCCAAGCGGGAGACCGAGCAGAAGGTCATGAACTACGAGAGTGGCGTCGACCCGCAGGGCGACCGCTGGAGCCAGTCGAACATCCGCTACTACGTGTTCGCCCTCATGTTCGTGCTCTTCGACGTCGAGGCCGTGTTCATCTTCCCGTGGGCCGCCCGACTCGAGGCCTACGGCGTGTTCGGCCTCGTCGAGATGGCAATCTTCATCTTCATCCTCGCCCTGGGCCTCTTCTACGCCTGGCGCAAGCAACTGCTGCGTTGGATCTGAGGGACGAGGCAACGAACTGACCATGGGACTCGTCGAGAACGGCAAGCTGCCGAAGCCACTCACTGCTCTGCTCAACATCAGCCGCAAGTACTCACTCTGGGTGTACCAGTGGGGCCTCGCCTGCTGCGCCATCGAGATGGGCGCCGCCTTCGGCTCACCCCGCTACGACGTGATGCGCCTCGGCGTGATCCCGTTCCCGGCGTCGCCCCGCCAGGCCGACCTCGTCGTCGTCTCCGGCACCGTCACCGACAAGATGGCACCGGCGGTGAAGCGCCTCTATGAGCAGATGCCCGACCCCAAGTACGTGATCTCGATGGGTTCGTGCGCCAACTGTGGCGGCCCCTACTGGGACTCCTACTCGGTCACCAAGGGGGTCGACCAGATCATCCCCGTGGACGTTTACGTGCCCGGCTGCCCACCACGCCCCGAGGCACTGCTCGAGGGCATCGTGTTGCTCCAGGAGCGCATCCGGTCCGAGGACATGGGCGAACGTTGGAATGGAGACCCCATTGTCGTCTCCTGAGGACACCGTGGACACGGTCGCCGAGGCCGCACCCGCCGACGAGGCGCGTGACGCCCTCGTGGCCACGCTGGGCGAGGCCCTCGGCGACGGACTTGTCGCCAGCGAGGTGCAGCCAGGCGTCGACGTCTGGGTGCGGGTGGCTGCCGACTCGTGGCTGGCTGCCGGCGTCGCCCTGCGCGATCGCTGCGGCATGTCGTACTTCAACTTCCTCTCGGCCATCGACTGGCAGCCCTCGCCATTCGGTCGCGACATGGACTCCCAGGTCGATGGTCCCGAGGCGAACGACCCGGGGCCAATGGAGTGGGGCACCACCGGCGGAGAGGCCCGATTCCAGTTGCTGGCCCGCGTGCACAACCCGGTGACCGGCCTCGGCGTCACCGTCAAGGCCGACCTCCCGGGCGACCGGCCCGAGGTCGACTCGTGGATCCCCGCCTACGCGGGCGCCAACTGGCACGAGCGGGAGGCCTGGGAGATGTTCGGCATCGACTTCCGCGGCCACCCGAACCAGGTGCACCTGTACCTGCCCGGCGCCTTCGAGGGGAACCCGCTGCGCAAGGACTACCCGCTGCTGGCCAGGCGCATCAAGCCGTGGCCGGGCATCGTCGACGTCGAACTCATGCCGGGCGACGACGATTCGGCGGATGATGGCGAGGGCGACGACGCATGACCGCCACGACCGACGCCCAGCAGCTCGCCTACATCGCCGGCCAGGCCGCCGACGCCCGCGTGAACGTCGAACTCGAGACCGAGGGCATGACCCTCAACATCGGCCCGCAGCATCCGGCCACCCACGGCACCCTGCGCATCATCGTCCGCCTCGACGGCGAGCGGGTGATTGCCGCCGAGCCGGTCATGGGCTACATGCACCGCGGCTACGAGAAGCTGGTCGAGGTCCGCACCTATCCGCAGGTCACCACGTTGGTCAACCGCATCGACTGGCTGGGCAGCTTCGCCAACGAGGTCCCGTTCATCCTGGCCGCAGAGCGGCTCATGGAGGTCGAGGCCCCGCCCCGTGCCCAGTGGATCCGCACCGCCCTGTTCGAACTCTCCCGCATCGCCAACGTTGTGCTGTTCCTCGGCGACATGGGCGTCCAACTGGGGGCCATCACGCCGGTCTTCTTCGCCTTCCGCGACCGCGAGTTCGTGCTGAACCAGATCGAGGCTGTCACCGGCGGCCGCTTCCACCCCAACTTCGATCGCATCGGCGGCCTCAAGGACGACCTCCCCAAGGGCTGGATCGTCGAGACCCTGGGCGTCCTCGACCGCATCCGGACCTTCTGCGACGAGATGGAGGACCTCGTCGCCGGCAACGAGATCTTCCAGGCCCGGACCCGGGGCATCGGGGTGATCCCCGCCGACGTCGGGCTGTCGTACGGCATGTCCGGTGCCAACATCCGTGCCAGCGGGGTGGACTGGGACCTGCGGCGCGACAGCGAGATGGGCCTCGTCCACGGTGAACTGGACTGGAAGGTCTGGACCCACCCCGACGGCGACTCGTTCGCCCGCTACTGGGTGCGCCTCCAGGAGGTACGCGAGGCCTGCACCATTGTCGAGCAATGCCTCGAGGGCATTCCCTCCGGTCCGGTCATGGCCAAGGTGCCCCGCATCATCAAGGTGCCTGCCGGCGAGGCCTACGTCGAGACCGAGAACCCGCTCGGCATCATGGGCTACTACATCGTCTCCAAGGGCGAGCTGGTGCCGTACCGGGTGAAGATCCGCTCGGCGTCGTTCAACAACGTCTCGATCACGCCGTGGTTGCTCAAGGGGGTCTACGTCCCCGACGTGATCTCGATCCTCGCCAGCCTCTACTTCATCCTCGGCGACATCGACCGATGAGCACGTCTCGCCTGTCCATGGACGGGGTGCCCACATGAGCACCCTCACCCTCGCCGCCGAGCTGGCCTACTGGCAGCAGACCTCGATTCGGGCGGTTGTCGGCCTGGTGGCCGTGCTGCTCCCCGCCGGGACGCTCGTCTACCTGTTCCTGTTCAAGATGATGAGTTTCATGCAGAGCCGCCTCGGTCCCATGGAGGCCGGTCCCTACGGCTCGCTGCAACTCCTCGCCGAGGTCGGCAAGTTCCTCCAGAAGGAGGACATCGTCCCCGCCAAGGCCGACCGGGTCGTGTTCAAGGCGGCGCCGTTCGTGGTGCTGGTCTCCACTTTCCTGCTGGTGCTCGTCATCCCCGGCGGACCGGACCTGATGTTCATCGACGTCGACACCGGCATCTTCCTGGCCCTGGCGGTCTCGTCGATCTCGGTGATCGGCATTCTCATGGCCGGCTGGGCGTCGGCCTCCAAGTACTCGCTGCTGGGTGCCCTTCGGGCCACCGGCCAGCTCATCGCCTACGAGCTGCCGCTGGTACTGGCGGTCATGGGCGTCGTCATCCAGGCCGGCACCCTCAACATGCAGGGCATCGTGATGGCGCAGGCCCAGGGCGAGATCTTTGGTTTCGGAGGCATCGGCAGCCCTTTCATCATCACGCAGTTCCTGGGGTTCGCGATCTTCCTGGTCGCCGTCCAGGCTGAACTCACCCAGCCGCCGTTCGACATGCCGGTCGCCGAGTCCGAGCTCGTGACCGGCTACCTCACCGAGTACTCCGGCATGCGGTTCCTGATGTTCTTCATCGGCGAGTTCGCCACGGCCGGCATCTTCTCGGCCCTGGCGGCAACGCTGTTCCTCGGCGGCTGGTACGTGCCGGGGCTCGACCCGACCGACAACCTGTTCAACGTCATCGGTCCGATGGTCCTGATGGGCAAGATGATCCTGGTCGCCTTCCTCATCTTCTGGTTCCGGTTCACCTACCCCCGGTTCCGCGAGGACCAGCTCCAGACGCTGGCCTGGAAGGTGCTCATCCCGTTGTCGCTCGTCAACATCGTCGTAACCGGCGTGCTGAAGGTGGTGTTCTGATGCCCAACCTCAAGGTCCCCGGCCTCATCAAGGGCCTCGGCGTCACGATGAAGACGATGCTGCGCACCCTCACCAAGGGCTCCCACACCGTCCAGTATCCGAAGGTCAAGGAGGCGCCAACGCCCCGGGCTCGTGGCGTCATCGCCCTCCACGAGGAGAACTGCACCTCGTGCATGCTGTGTGTCCGCGAGTGCCCCGACTGGTGCATCTACATCGAGGGCCACAAGTACCTGGCGCCTCCGCGGCGGCCCGGCGGCAAGCCCCGCAAGAAGAACGCCCTCGACCGCTTCGACATCGACTACGCGCTCTGCATGTACTGCGGCATCTGCGTCGAGGTGTGCCCGTTCGAGGCCCTGTTCTGGACACCGGAGTTCGAGTACTCGGAGCCCAAGATCGCCGACCTGCTACATGACAAGAACCTGCTGGGGCAGTGGATGGAGACGGTGCCTGAATTTACGGACTACGAGGCCGGCAGCGAGGCCAAGAAGCCCGAGGTGCCGCGATGAACGTGCCGGCCGCACTCGAGGGCTTCGACTCGCTGACGAGCGGCGACACCGTCGTCGCCCAGAACATCGCGTTCGGGATCCTGTCCGTCGTGATGGTGGTGGCCGCCCTGCGCATGGTCACCACCCGCAACGTCGTCCACGCCGCCCTCTACCTCGTGATCGTGCTGGCCGGCGCGGCCGGGATCTTCATCCTGCTGGGTGCCGAGTTCGTCGGCGTCACACAGGTGCTCGTCTACATCGGGGCGATCGTCGTCCTCTTCCTGTTCGGCATCATGCTCACCCGTGGCGCCCTGGGCGAGGACGAGGAGGCCAACACCGAGAAGCGTCGCATGGCCGCCCTGGTCGGCGTGCTGGTGCTGGTCGTCACCGGCGGAGCCGTCCTCGACTCGTTCGGCGACGCCGCCGTGAACCGCAGCGCCCCGAGCCTCACCTCCGAGATCGGCGACACCATCTTCAGCCAGTACATCGTCCCGTTCGAGGCCGTGTCGGTCCTGCTGCTGGCCACCCTCATCGGGGCGATCGTCGTGGCGAGGCAGGACTGAGTCGTGCTGCTCAACCAGTTCCTCCTCCTTGCGGCCGTCCTCTTCGCCATCGGCGTCTACGGCGTGCTGGCCCGCCGCAACGGCGTGCTCGTCCTCATGTCGATCGAGCTGATCCTCAACGCCGTCAACATCAACCTGGTGGCGTTCTCGGCGGTCCGGGAGACCGTGGGCGGCGAGGTCTTCGCCCTCTTCATCATCGCCGTGGCTGCCGCCGAGGTCGGCGTGGGCCTGGCCATGGTGCTGCTGCTGTACCGCAACCGCCGCAGCATCGACCTCACAGAGATCGACCAGTTGAGGGGCTGATGACGTGACCGAACTGCTCACCCTCGCCGCCTCCACGGCACCAGGCCTGCCCCTCGGGATCACCGAGGGCGGCACCTGGCTGCTGCGCAACGCCTGGCTCATCCCGCTGCTGCCAGGGCTGTCTTTCGTCGGCATCCTCTTCTTCGGCAAGCGAATGCCGAGGGGTGGATCCGAGCTCGGCATCGCCCTCGTCGGCATTGCCTTCGTGCTGTCGCTCCTGACCGCCGCCGCCTGGATCGACCACCGCGACAACTTCGAGGGCGAAGAGGTCCACCGGGCCGTCGCCGTCGCCGAGCACGGCGACGACCACGTCGAGGCGCACGCCGAGGCGCACGGCCACCCCTCGCTCGGCGTCCACAACACCGTCACCTGGTTCGAGATGAACGACGTCGCCTTTACCGTCGGCACCCTCGTCGACGGGCCGGCCGTGATGATGCTGGTGGTCGTCACCCTCGTCTCGCTGCTGGTGCACGTGTACTCCACCGAATACGTCGCCGGAGACCGGCGCTACACGCACTTCTTCGCCTTCCTCTCCCTGTTCAGTGCCTCGATGCTGTTGCTCGTCGTGTCCGAGAACACGCTGCAACTGCTGGTTTCGTGGGAACTGGTGGGCGTCTGCTCCTTCGTGTTGATCGGCCACTGGTGGGAGGAGAAGCCCAACAGCGACGCAGCGCTCAAGGCGTTCCTCACCAACCGGGTAGGTGACATGGGCCTCATCGTCGGCGTAACGATCCTGTTCTTCACCGTCGGCTCGGCGCTGCCCGGCCAGTTCGGCTCGTTCTCGATCGCCGAGACCAACGCCCTCGCCGGCGCCGGCCAGCTCTCGCACACGGCACTGCTGGTGGCGTCCTGCTGCCTGATGGCCGCCGTCATGTCGAAGTCCGGCCAGTTCCTCCTGCACACCTGGCTGCCCGACGCCATGGCCGGTCCCACGCCCGTCTCGGCGCTCATCCACGCCGCCACCATGGTCGTGGCCGGCGTGTTCATGATCGCCCGCATGTACGGCGTGTTCTTCGAGGGCTTCTCGATCGGCGGCAGCTCGATCAACCCCATGGCCCTGATCGGCGGCATCACGACCCTGATCGGCGCCTGTCTGGCGTTCGTGCAGCGCGACATCAAGAAGGTGCTCGCCTACTCGACCATCTCGCAGCTGGGCTACATGGTCATGGCCCTGGGGGTGGGTGCATGGACGGCGGCCCTGTTCCACCTCTTCACGCACGCCTTCTTCAAGGCCTGCCTGTTCCTCGGGTCGGGCTCGGCCGCCCACGCCGTGCACTCGTTCGACATGAAGTCCGACATGGGCGGACTCCGCAAGGTCATGCCCCACACCTACCGGACGTTCGTGATCGGGTCGATCGCCCTGGCCGGCCTACCGCCGCTGGCCGGCTTCTGGTCGAAGGACGAGATCCTCGTCGGCACCGGCGGATGGGGCCTGTTCGGCGGCACCGGCGGCAACGGTGCCTACACGTTCATGCTGATCATGGGCGTGGTCACCGCCGCCCTAACCGCCGCCTACATGACCCGTTGCATCTACCTCACCTTCTTCGGCGAGTTCCGCGGCCACGGCACGCCGCACGAGTCGGGTCCCCGCATCGTCGTGCCGCTCTGGATCCTTGCCGGGCTCGCCATCGTGGCCGGGTTCGGGAACCTCCCGAAGGGATTCCCGCTGGTGCCCGAGTCGTTCCAGGAACGGTTCGGCCATTTCGTCGAGCCGGTCGCCTCCTACTTCCCGTCGATCACGCATGCCACCCCCAGCTGGTCGCTTGCGATCGCCTCGACCCTGGTCGTCCTGTCCGGCGTCACCGTGGCGGGCTGGTACTACTTCGTCAAGGTCGAGGCGGCCTCGAAGGCCGCCGGCGAGAGTCTCACCGAGCTCCCGGACGGCCTGACCACGAAGTACCCGCTTGCTCGGATGGGCCACACCCTCCTCGTCCAGAAGTACTACCTCGACCACCTCTACACCGACGTCATTGCCGGCGGCACCAAGGGCCCGGTTGCGGCGGCCGTCTACAAGGTCGACCAGGGAGTCATCGATGGCGTCGTCGACGCTGTCGGGGAGAACGCCGTCAAGGCGGGCAACCTCGTGTACCACCGCTTCGACCAACTGGTTGTCGACGGCATCGTCAACACCTCTGGCCGGGCCTCTTCGAGCGCGGGCGGGGAACTTCGAAAAATTCAGACCGGCAAGGTCCAGGACTACGCGGCGATCCTCTTCGCCGCTGCAATGGTCCTCGCCGGCGTACTCATCGTCATCGTCTAGGAGACGGCTGAAATGGAAAATCTGCTCGACGGTTGGGGCCTCACGGTCGCCACGTTCTCACCGATGGTGGGCGTGGCGGTCATGCTTCTCATTCCTCGGGACCAGGAGGACCGGCACAAGCTGGTCGCCCTCGTCACCTCGCTGTGGGTGGCGCTGGTCAGCGTGCTGCTCCTCATCGAGTTCGACATCGGCCACACCGACCGGCTGCAGTTCGCGGTCGACAAGGTCTGGATCGACGTCATCTCGAGTCACTACTCGCTCGGCATCGACGGCATGTCGCTGCCGCTCATCCTGCTGACGGTCCTGATCGTGCCGCTGTGCATCGTCTACAGCTGGAACCACTTCCCGGAGCCCCACAACCCCAAGGCCTTCCTGATCCTGATCCTGGTCCTCGAGACCGGGATGGTCGGCACCTTCGTAGCCCAGGACCTGGTGCTGTTCTTCGTGTTCTTCGAACTCGTGCTCCTGCCGATGTTCTTCATGATTGCCGTCTGGGGCGGCCCGAACCGGCGCTACGCCTCGCTCAAGTTCTTCCTGTTCACGCTGTTCGGCTCGGCGCTGATGCTCGTGAGCTTCCTCGCCCTGTTCTTCCTGACAGGAGCCGAGTCGTTCGTCTTCACCGACCTCGCCGACGCCGTGGCGGCCCACGGCGTGTCGCGCACGGCCCAACTCTGGATCTTTGGCGGGATGATGCTCGGCTTCGGCATCAAGGTGCCGATGTTCCCGTTCCACACCTGGCTGCCCGACGCCCACACCGAGGCTCCGACCGTCGGCTCGGTGATCCTGGCCGCCGTGCTGTTGAAGCTCGGCACCTATGGGTTCATCCGCATCGCCATCCCGATCCTCCCGGAGGCCGCCGTCGAGTGGGCGCCCTGGATCGGAATGTTGGCGGTCATCGGCATCATCTACGGCGCTCTCGCCTGCCTCGCCCAGACCGATCTGAAGCGCCTCATCGCCTTCTCGTCGGTGGCGCACATGGGTTTTGTGATGCTCGGCATCTCCACGCTCACCGACTTCGGCATCAACGCCGCCGTCATGGGCATGGTCGCCCACGGCCTCATCACCGGCATGCTCTTCTTCCTCGCCGGTTCGGTGAAGGAGCGCTACCACACGCTCGAGATCAGCCGGCTGGGCGGCCTGCTCGTCCAGGCGCCCCGCATGGGCTGGGTCTTCGGCCTGTGCGTCATGGCATCGTTGGGGCTGCCCGGCCTGGCCGGCTTCTGGGGAGAGTTCCCGGCGATCCTGTCGGCCTACAGCCCGGCCAACGGCCTGCCGGTCGAGACTTTCCGCACCTTCATGGTCATCGCCGCAGTCGGCACGGTGCTGGCCGCCGGTTACCTGCTCTGGCTGCTCCAGCGGGTCGCCTTCGGCACGCCGCCGGAGGAGTTCGCGGACGATCCGCACATCACCGACGCCTCGCGTGAGGAGTGGATGGCCTGGGCGCCGATGCTGGTGCTGATCGTCGCCATCGGCGTCTACCCGAACCTGGTGTTCCGGCTGTCCGACGGTGCCGTCGATGCCTCTCTGCACGAGTGCCTCAAGGTCAACGCTTCGGAGCTGACGGCGGACCAGGCCGAGGCGCTGGGTTGTGCCGACGTCTACAACATCTCCGTCGGCGACGGTCACGGTGGCGATGCCGACCACGCGGTGGTTGGGGGCTAGCACGTGTCCGTTGAACTGCTGACCCTGGCGTTCGAGCGCCCGCCGATCGACTGGCACGCCTTCGCGCCCGAGATCACGCTGCTCTGTGTCGGTGCCCTGATCACGCTGGTCGACATCGTCTTCCTCGAGAAGGCCCGGCCCTACACGGCAGCGCTGGCGGGGCTGGGCGTGCTGGCCACGCTCATCCCGATCCTGACGCTCGCACTCGACGGCGCCGACCGCACCATGTTCGGCGGGGCCTACGTGGTCGACGACTTCGCGCTCGTGACCAAGGTCATCTTCCTCCTGTCCGGCTACGTCGTGATCCTGCTGTCCACCAACTACGTGGCGGAGGGTGACTATTGGGAGAACGAGTACTACGGCCTGTTGCTGGCCTCGCTCATGGGCATGGTGATGATGGCGTCGTCACGCGACCTCATCTCCATCTTCGTGGCGCTCGAACTGCTCTCGATCCCGGCCTACCTGATGGTGGCCTGGCGCAAGCGCGACCTGCGGTCCACCGAAGCGGGCCTCAAGTACTACCTGATGGGCGTGTTCGCCTCGGCGGTGATGCTCTACGGGATGTCGCTGCTGTTCGGGGTCGCCGGCTCGACGCAACTCACCCATATCGCCGAAGCGCTGAACGGTGCCGGTTCGTCGGTGGCGGTCATCACCATGGGCATCGTCTTCGTCGTCGTCGGGTTCGCCTTCAAGGTCTCGGCGGCGCCGTTCCACACCTGGGCGCCCGACGTCTACGTGGGTGCTCCCACCCCGGTGACGGCGTTCCTGGCGGTGGCCTCGAAGGCCGCCGGCTTCGTCGCCCTGTTGCAACTCGTCTACGTCGGCTTCTATGCGAGGCCCGAGGTGTTCGAGCCGCTGGTCTGGATCCTCGCCGCCGTGTCCATGACGGTCGGCAACCTGATCGCCCTGCGCCAGACCAACCTGGTGCGCCTGATGGCCTATTCCGGCGTCGCCCAGACGGGCTTCATCATCGCCCCGCTGGCGGTTGCCGGGCATGACAGGGCCATCGGCGACCAGGCGCTCTCGGCGGTGCTCACCTACCTGGCCGTCTACGCCGCCATGAACCTGGGCGCCTTCGCCGTCATCATCACGCTGGCCCGCCGCAGCGGATCCGCCGAGATCGAGTCGTTCTCGGGCGCCTTCCACTACGCCCCGGCGATGACGGTCGCCATGACGATCTTCTTCGGCTCCCTGGCCGGGATCCCGCCGCTGGGTGGCTGGTTCGCCAAGTTCGAGGTCTTCCGGGTGCTGGCGACCGCTGGGGAGCCGTGGGGCTACGTCCTCGCCGTTGTCGCAGCTGTCAATGCCGTGATCGCCCTCTACTACTACGCCGCCGTGCTCCTGAAGATGTGGGCCGAGGACGCACCCGAGGGTGAGCACCTCCCGGTGCCGTTCACCCCGTCGCTGGTCTCGGCGCTCGCTATCTGCGGCGCCGTCACGCTGCTGTTCGGCGTCGTGCCCCAGGTCGTGGCCCGCTTCACCCACGTCAGCCTGCTGGCTCTCGGGGGCTGACATCGCCGGTCTGTCCGACCGGATGCGGGCGCTGATCCGCGGGTTGGGCCCGCTCCGCTTCGACGAGTACGTCGAGGCCTGCCTCTACGATCCGGCCGGGGGCTTCTATGCATCTGGCGGTGCTGCCGGTCGTCGGGGCGACTTCATCACGAGCCCCGAGGTGGGGCCGCTGTTCGGTGCCGTGCTGGCTCGTTGGATGGACGGGGTGTGGGGGCGGCTGGGCCGGCCTGACGGCTTCACCGTGGTCGAGGCGGGCGCGGGGCACGGCACCCTGGCCCGCTCCGTGCTGGCCGCTGCACCAGCGTGCCTGGCCGGCGGGCGCTATGTGGCCGTCGAGCGGTCCGACGCCCTGCGCTCCGACCACCCAGCCGGAGTCGAGTCGGCGGCCGACCTGCCGGACGGGCCGCTCACTGGCGTGGTCGTGGCCAACGAGCTGCTCGACAACCTGGCCTTCCGCCTGCTCGAAGCAGGCGACGGCGCCTGGCACGAGGTCCGGGTCGGTGTCGGTGGTGACGACCTCGTCGAGGTGGTGGGGGAGGCGGTCGACCTTCCGGGCCTTCCCGAGCCCGTTGAAGGAGCCCGGATTCCGTTGCAGGACGAAGCCGCCGCATGGGTCAACCGTGCCCTCGGCCTGCTCGACCGGGGCGCGGTCCTGGCGTTCGACTACGCCTCGACGACTGCCGACATGGCCAGCCGCCCGTGGGATGAGTGGCTGCGCACCTACCGGGGCCACGAACGCGGCGGCCATCCGCTCGATGCCCCCGGCACGCAGGACGTGACCGTCGAGGTGGCCTTCGACCGGATCCCCGGCGCCCCGACCGCCACCACGCAGGCGGCGTTCCTGCGGGGACACGGCATCGGCGACCTCGTCGACGAGGGCCGCCGCCTCTGGGAGGCCGGCGCCGCCCGAGGCGACCTGGCTGCCCTCGAGGCCCGCAGTCGCATCGCCGAATCCGAGGCCCTCCTCGACGAATCCGGTCTCGGCGGGTTCACGGCCATGGAGTGGACGGAGGGTCGCCTCGGCTCCTGAACTGCTCCGACGCGTTCGCTAGGGTCGGCGGGTCGCAGCGTCGAAAAGAGAGAGCAGGCCGCGCCATGGATGAGCCCACCATCGAGGACTACTACGTCGAGAACCGCACCTTCCCGCCGTCGCCGGAGTTCGTCGCCGCCGCCCACCTGTCCGACCGTTCACACTACGACGAGGCCGCCGCCGACTACGAGGCCTTCTGGGCCCGCCAGGCCCGCGAGCTCCTCACCTGGGACGAGGACTTCCACACCACCCTCCAGTGGAACCTCCCCTATGCGGAGTGGTTCGTCGGCGGCAAGCTGAACCTGTCGACCAACTGCCTCGACCGCCACGTCGCCGCCGGCCACGGCGACCGCATCGCCTACTTCTGGGAGGGCGAGCCCGGCGACACCCGCAGGATCACCTACGCCGAACTCCTCGACGAGGTCAGCCGCTTCGCCAACGTGCTCAAGGGACTCGGCCTCGAACGCGGCGACCGCATCGCCATCTACCTGCCGATGATCCTCGAACTGCCGATTGCCATGCTGGCCTGTACGCGCATCGGGGTCGCCCACAGCGTCATCTTCGGCGGCTTCTCACCCGACTCGATCGTCGACCGCTGCGAGGATGCCGAGGCCCGCCTCGTCATCACCGCAGACGCCGGATATCGCCGCGGCGCCCCCTCGGCGCTGAAGGTCAACGTCGACGACGCACTCGACATCGGGGCACCCAGCGTCGAACACGTCGTCGTCGTGAACCGCTGCGACACCGAGGTCACCATGGCCGAGGGCCGCGACCACTGGTGGCACGACCTCATGGCCGACGCCTCCCCCGACTGCCCTGCCGAGTCGATGGACAGCGAGCAGCTCCTGTACCTGCTCTACACGTCGGGCACCACGGCCAAGCCCAAGGGCATCATGCACACCACCGGCGGCTACCTCACCCAGGTGGCGTATACCCACAAGTACGTCTTTGACGTGCGCCGCAACGAGGACGTCTACTGGTGCGCCGCCGACATCGGCTGGGTCACCGGCCACAGCTACATCGTCTACGGGCCGCTCGCCAACGGCTGCACCTCGGTCATGTACGAGGGCACCCCCGACACCCCGCTGCCCGAGCACCGCACCGGCGACCGGGCCGACTGGCCCAAGGACAGGCTCTGGGACATCATCGAGCGCTATGGCGTCACCCAGCTCTACACGGCACCCACCGCCATCCGCACCTTCATGAAGTGGGGTGACCAGGAACCCGAGCGCCACGACCTCTCGTCGCTGCGGGTGCTCGGCACGGTCGGCGAGCCCATCAACCCCGAGGCGTGGATGTGGTACCACGAGTACATCGGCGGGGAATCGTGCCCGATCGTCGACACCTGGTGGCAGACCGAAACCGGCGGTCACATGGTCTCGCCGATGCCGGGTGTGACCACCACCAAGCCCGGGTCGGCCTGCCACGCCATCCCCGGCGTCTTCGCCGAACTCGTCGACGATGCGGGCAACCCGGTCGAGCGGGGCGGCGGCTACCTCACCATCACGCGCCCGTGGCCGTCGATGCTGCGCGGCATCTGGGGCGATCCCGAGCGGTACCACGACACCTACTGGTCGCGCTTCGAGGGCCGCTACTTCGCCGGTGACGGCGCCAAGATCGACGACGACGGCTACCTGTGGCTGCTCGGCCGTGTCGACGACGTCATGAACGTCTCGGGCCATCGCATTTCCACCGCCGAGGTGGAGTCAGCGCTCGTCGACCATCCCGCCGTCGCCGAGGCCGCCGTGGTCGGCGCCACCGATGCCACCACCGGCCAGGCCATCATCGGCTACGTCATCCTGCGCGGCGGCAACGAGGCGACCCCCGAACTGGGCGAGGAGGTCCGGGGCCACGTGGCCACCAAGCTCGGTCCGATCGCCCGGCCGAAGGCCGTCTTCCTCGTGCCGGACCTGCCCAAGACCCGCAGCGGCAAGATCATGCGCCGGCTACTGCGCGACGTCGCCGAAGGCCGTGACCTGGGTGATACCACCACGCTCGCCGACGCCGGTGTGGTCGCCGAGATCAGGGACCGGGCCGCCGAGTCCCCCGAGGAGGACTGAGCCTCGTCTGGGATCCGCATCGAGCGCGATGGAGCGCCGGGCCCCGGCCCGGTCGTCATCGTCGACGTCGACGGGGTGCTCTCGGACGCCTCCGGGCGCCAGTACCACCTCCTCGGTGCAGAGCGCGACTGGTCGGCGTTCTTCGAGGCCTCGGTCGACGACCCGCCGATTCCCGAGGGCATCCGGCTCGTCGAACGGCTGTGTGATGGCCGGACCGTCGTCCTGCTGACCGCACGCCCGGCAGGGCTCGCCGACACCACGCTGGCGTGGCTGGAACGGCACGGCATCCGTTGGGACCTGCTCGCCATGCGCCGCGACGGCGACCGGGGCAGCTCCCCCGACGTGAAGCGGGCGCTCCTCGTCGACCTTCGTGCCGACGGCTACGAGCCGGTGCTGGCCGTGGACGACGACCCCCGGAACCTCGTCATGTACCGCTCCGAGGGCGTCCCCACGGTGTACCTGCACTCTGGCTACTACGACTGATCTGCCAGTCGTCCGGCCTCGGGGTGAGGAGGAACACGATCCGAGTCCCCCATGCCTAGCGCCGTGGAGGCATGCCGTGTCGGTGGGGTTCCGAGCCGAACTTCTCCGTGGGGCGAGCGCCGTGCCGGCGATCCGGGCCGGGCAGACCACCGGGGTGGCGATGCCAACTGACGTGTTGCGGGCCGTACGATTGGCTACCCCACGAACCAAGGAGCACCACCGCACGCATGATCAACGGGATGAAAACCTTCGCTCTCCTCGCCCTGCTGGGCGGACTCTTCGTCGTGATCGGCGGGGCCATCGGCGGACCCGGTGGGCTGGTGCTCGGGCTGGGGCTGGGCCTCGTCTTCGTGGGCGGCGCCTACTGGTTCAGCGACAAGGTCGCCATCGCATCAGCCAAGGCCACGCCCGCCGATCCGTCCCAGCACCCCGACTACCACCGGGTCATGACTGAACTCACGCAGGCGGCCGGTATGCCGATGCCGAAGCTCTACGTGTCGCCCAACCCGCAGCCCAATGCCTTCGCCACCGGTCGCAACCCCGACCACGCAGCGGTCGCCATCACCCAGGGGCTCATCGACAACCTCTCCTGGTACGAGATCCGCGGCGTGCTGGCCCATGAGCTCATGCACGTCCGCAACCGCGACATCCTCATCGGCTCGGTCGCCGCTGCCATCGGCATGGGCATCACGATGATTGCCCGCATGGCGATGTTCGCCTCGATGTTCGGCGGGGGTGGCCGCAACCGCAACAGCAACCTGTTCGGCCAGATCGCCTTCGCCATCCTCGCCCCGATTGCCGCCCTGATGATCCAGTCCGCCATCAGCCGCAGCCGTGAGTTCCAAGCCGATGCCTCCGCAGCCCGGCTGATCGGCGACGGCGAGCCGCTGGCCCAGGCACTCGAGAAGCTCGAGCACGCCGCCGTCCGCATCCCGTCGGGGGTCGACCCGAACCAGGCCTCCGCCTACATCGTGAATCCGCTCCGAGCCGACGCCCGCGGTGGCCGAGGCGGTCCGAGGCTGTTCTCGACGCATCCGGCGACGGCCGAGCGGGTCGGCCGCCTGCGTGAGGGCAACTGGCGGGGCGGAACCATGCAGGGCGGGCCCATCTCCTAGGGAGCGGCGGCCTGGTCTCAGTCCCGGAAGTTGGTGAACTGCAGGGGCAGGTCGAGGTTTGCCTCTTTGACGGCGGCGATGACCTCCTGCAGGGCATCGCGCTTCTTGCCCGACACCCGGAGATGGTCGCCCTGGGTCTGGGACTGGATGCCCTTGAGGCCCAGGCCCTTGACCAACTTGTTGATCGTGCGGGCGTCGTCGCCCGAGATTCCGGCCTTCAGGCCGGCGACCTGACGTGACCTGCCACCACCGGCCTGCTCGACGTTGCCCCAGTCGAGGACCTTGAGCGAGACCTTGCGGCGGACCAGTTTCTCCTCGAGCACCACGATGAGGGCGGCCAGGCGGTCCTCGGTGGAGGACTCGAGCTTGATGTCGTCGCCGGACAACTCGACCACCGAGTCGGTGCCCTTGAAGTCGAACCGGGTGGCCGCCTCGCGGGCCGCCTGGTCGACGGCGTTGCGGACCTCCTGGAGGTCGATCTCGGAAACCACGTCGAAGGAGGACATGGCCGGCACGCTACCGTCGGTGCCCCGCCGGACCCGCCCCGCCCGCCGCTATCCTCCGCGTCTCCCGGGTCGGTGCCCGAGTGGCCAAAGGGAACGGGCTGTAAACCCGTCGGCATTGCCTTCGGAGGTTCAAATCCTCCCCGGCCCACGCTCTGCTCGTCGATCGGGCCCGCCTCGTGCGGGTCCGATCCACGTCAGTCGAAGAGTGCCTGCATGACGGTCACGTCCTGCCAGCGGCCGAACTTGCGGCCGACCTCGCGTTCGACACCGACCAGGGCGAAGCCGTGCTTCACGTGCAGCGCCACGCTCGCCTCGTTGCCACCACCGATGCGTGCGACCACGCTGTGGAATCCGCTGTCGCGGGCGGTGGCCAGGAGCTCGCCCAGCAGCCGGTCGGCGACCCCGCACCCCCGGTGGCCCTCGGCGACGTACACCGAGTTCTCGACCGAGGTCCGGTAGGCGGCCCGCTCCCTGAACGGCGAGAGGGAGGCGAAGCCGACGATCTCGCCGTCGAGTTCGGCGACGAGCACGCTGAAGGCCCCCGAACGCGTCTCCAGCCAGGTCGACTGGTCCTCGGCCGATCGCTCGACGAGGTCGAACGTGGCCGTCGAGTGCAGGACCTCGTGGTTGTAGATCGACCGGACCGCCTCGGCGTCGTCGGGTTGGGCGAGGCGAACCTGCATGGCCGTGAATGTACCGACGGGGCATCGGCCGTGCGCACGACGGAAACAGAACGGGCGGGGGAAGGCGGTCGCTACGTTGGCGAACACGGCCCGCCGTGGCATCCTTTGGGACGGCCGCGGTGGGCGGTCGGGCTCCCTTAGCTCAGTCGGCAGAGCGTCTCCATGGTAAGGAGAAGGTCGACAGTTCGATTCTGTCAGGGAGCTCGCTGGCGACGTAGCTCAGCTGGTAAGAGCGCCCGACTCATAATCGGGAGGTCGACAGTTCGAATCTGTCCGTCGCTACCGAATCCAGCACCGGGGTCCGCCCCCGACATCCATTCCCTATCCCACAGATCCCCACAACGAGTCCCGGAGACCACCTCATGGCGTCCGACAAGCGAGTGTCCGTAACCCTGGAATGCCAGGAGTGCAAGCGGCGCAACTACATCACCACCAAGTCCAAGGTCAACACCCGAGAGCGCATCGAGATCAAGAAGTACTGCCGCTGGTGTCGCACCCATGTACCCCACAAGGAGACCCGCTGACGCTCCCTCGCCGAGCCGGCGGACACCAGAATCCTCGGTCAAACCCTCGGCCGGGAAAAGGGGGTGGCTGGTACCCTGTGGCCGGTTCAGTTCCTGTCCACCGGACAGGAGCCGAACGAGAAGGGCAGTGGCTCAATTGGCAGAGCACCGGTCTCCAAAACCGGCGGTTGAGGGTTCGAGTCCCTCCTGCCCTGCGAAGTCCCCGACGGCGTCCGTCTTGCGACGTCCACGCGGGGAGTGCGCGGCCGGAACCGCCCCTAGGCTGACCGACCGACCCCTCCTCTCCACCCCCTGAAGGCCCACGCCATGTCCATGAACCGTGAACAGAGGCGCATGATGCAGCGCCAGGGCGAGGTCGACGCCGACGGAGAGCCGATCCGGACCCGTCGCGAGGCTTCCCAGCAGCGGTCGAAGGAGGAGCGCACCAGCCCACTCCAGTTCTTCCGGGAGTGCCGGGCCGAACTGCGCAAGGTGGCCTGGCCGACACGCTCCGAGACCCTCAACTACACGATCGTCGTCGTGATCACCATCACCATCGTGACGGTCCTGGTTGCCGGCCTCGACTGGCTGTTCTCCAATTCCATCCTCGAACTGTTCGACGTCTGATGAGCATCAACGAAGAAACCGAACTCACCGTCCAGGACGTCGCCGACCTGCTGCCCACCGGCACGGTCGACCCGGCGGTGGCCGAGGCCGACCCGACCAGCTTCGAGCCGGTCGCCGACCCGGTTGGCCAAGACGCCCCGGTGGTCGAGGAAGCACCCGTCGTCGTCGGCGAGGACGAACTCTTCGACGAGGAGGTCGAGGCTCGGGCACCGGTGGAGAGCCCCTTCGACCGACCCGGAAAGTGGTTCGTCGTACACACCCAGTCGGGCTATGAGAAGAAGGTTCGCCAGAACCTCGAGTCCCGCATCGCCTCGATGCACCTCGAGGAGCGGATCCACGAGGTCGTCATTCCGATGGAGGACGTCGTCGAGTTCCGCAACGGCCGCAAGGCGACCGTCTCCAAGAAGATGTTCCCCGGCTACCTGCTCGTCCGGTGCCACCTGGACGACATCAGCTGGGCTGCTGTCCGCGACACGCCGGGCATCGTCAACTTCGTGGGTTCCGGGGGCAAGCCCCTGCCCCTCGGGAGGCAGGAGGTCGAGAACCTCCTCCAGGCGCCCGACGAGGACAATCCCGAGAGCCCCCGAAAGTCCCGGGCCCGCTTCGGCTTCGACGAGGGCGAGACCGTGCGGGTCAAGGAAGGCCCGTTTGGCGGCTTCTCCGGCGAGATCATCGAGATCAACGAAGACCAGCTCAAGGTCAAGGTGCTGGTCAACATTTTCGGCCGGGAGACCCCGGTCGAGCTCTCGTTCTCCCAGGTGGCCCAGCTCTAGGCGTCCCCAGACGGCCGTCAGGGTGGTCGGGCCGCGGGTTGGTAAAACCCCGGGTTCCGTCCAGACTTGGCCGTCCTCATGAGCCGGCGTGGCCCCACGTCGGTACCGAATCCCGAAGCGAGTCCAGGAACATGGCGAAGACCAAGCCCATCGCCGCAGTCGTCAAGATCCAGATCCCCGCCGGTGCGGCGTCTCCCGCCCCACCCGTGGGTACCGCCCTCGGCCCCCACGGCGTGGCGATCATGGACTTCTGCAAGGAGTACAACGCCCGGACCGAGGCCAAGCGCGGCCAGATCATCCCGGTCGACATCACGATCTACGAGGACCGCTCCTTCTCGTTCGTGACCAAGACGCCACCCACGTCGTTCCTGGTGCGCCAGGCAGCCGGCCTCGACAAGGGCTCCGAGAACCCGGGGCGCGAGGAGGCCGGTTCGATCACCTGGTCCCAGGTGGCCGAGATCGCCGAGGTCAAGATGCCCGACCTCAACGCCATCGACGTCGAGGGTGCCAGATTGCAGGTTGCCGGTACCGCCCGCAGTATGGGCATCGCGGTCGTCTGACCGACTGCACGTCCCACTCGAAAACCAAACGCAGCGGCCATCCGAACGGATGGTTCCGGGACGGGAGAGGACCTCGCTCCGCCGGAGACAACCGCGACACCGAGGGAGCCAGGAGGAATGGCGACATGGTGAAGGGAAAGCGGTACACGGATGCCGTCGTACGATTCGACCAGGAGCACCAGCATTCGGCCCATGAGGCCCTCGAACTGGTGAAGGGCTTCTCGGGCGCCAAGTTCGATGAGAGCATCGACGTGGCGATCCGCCTGGGCGTCGACCCCCGCAAGCCCGAGGAGATGATTCGCGGCACGGTGGCGTTGCCGTCCGGAACCGGCAAGGACGTCCGCATCGCGGTCTTCGCCCAGGGCGCCGCCGCCACGGCCGCCCGTGATGCCGGCGCCGACTACGTCGGCGGTGACGAACTCGCTGCCGAGGTCGAGGGCGGCATGCTCGACTTCGACGTGGCCATCGCCTCGCCCGACATGATGCCCACGGTCGGCAAGTTGGGTCGGGTGCTCGGCCCCCGCGGCCTGATGCCCAATCCCAAGACGGGAACCGTCACCGACGATGTGGCGAAGGCTGTTGAGGAGTTCAAGGGTGGCAAGGTCGAGTTCCGTGCCGATCGCTACGGCAACGTCCATGTCCCGATCGGCAAGGTCGGCTTCGAGGTCGATGCCGTCCACGCCAACCTTCGGGCCGTCGTTGACGAATTGGTGCGGCGCAAGCCGTCGGCCTCGAAGGGTCGCTTTGTCAGGAAGGTCTCCGTGTCGTCGACGATGGGTCCGGGCGTCCGCATCGACCCGGTGCTCGTAGACGAGTAGCAGACTTTGGGTTGGGCCACCACGAGGCGCCGGTAGCCTGCCCGCCACAATCGAATCGTTCACCGAAGACCTCGCGGTTGTGCCCAGGCGGCACAGAACGAGTCCCGGCCCCTGACCACCAGGGGGCGTGACCGCCGGAGCAGGAGAGCCTCGGAATCGGTCCGGACCGTCGTGTCCGTCGCTGGTCCTCGGTGTGCGAATCCGATCCGCCGCGGCGGCATCGGACCCATCAACAGGACCAGTTCCGAGGAAGTGAGCGAGAGTGTCGGACGAGAAGGAATCCCGGGCCGGGAAGGTCGCGGTCGTCGACGAGGTCCGTGAACGACTGTCGTCGACCGAAGCGGTCGTGCTGACCGAATACCGCGGTCTGGACGTACCCGCACTCGCCGAATTGCGCCGTGCGCTGCGCGATGCCGGCGGCGAGTACAAGATCTACAAGAACACCCTGGTGCGTTTCGCCGTCCAGGAGTTGGGCCTCGACCTCGAGGACCTGCTTGTCGGGCCGACCGCGATGGCCTTCGTGGGCGAGCGCGAGGACGGTACGGCCGGCGACCCTGTCTCCGTGGCCAGGGCACTCCGAGAGTTCGCCAAGGACCACGCCGACCTTCTCATCAAGGGCGGCCTGCTCGAGGGCAAGCGCCTGAGCTCCGAGGAGATCGACACCCTGGCGCAGATCGCCCCGCGCGAGGTCCTGCTGGCCCATTTGGCGGGAGCCATTGCGGCCCCGATGCAGCAGTTCGCCGGCCTCCTGCAGGCGCTGCCGCAGAACATGGCCTACGCCCTGAAGGCACTGATCGAAGAACGGGGTGGAGTGGTCGCCCCCGCCGAGGAAGATGCGACCGAGGCTGCCGCCGATGAAGCGGTCGCCGACGACACCGAGGCTGCCGCCGATGAAGCGGTCGCCGACGACACCGAGGCTGCCGCCGATGAAGCGGTCGCCGACGACACCGAGGCTGC
>Ga0115002_10000351_pt1 | contig 66385 bp, 43 predicted proteins | sample ArcticOcean_MG_C_8_FD_89576 | JGI IMG/M metagenome (GOLD analysis project Ga0115002, IMG submission 89576) | Marine microbial communities from western Arctic Ocean - ArcticOcean_MG_CB11_86 | ecosystem: Environmental > Aquatic > Marine > Oceanic | place: Arctic Ocean: Canada Basin | collected... | reverse complement strand
CCGCAGCCCACACCGCAGCCCACACCGCAGCCCAAAACCGCTCAGCCAGAGACTTACACATGAAGCCGCGTCCCCACATTCGATTCGTCATCGCATCGCTTTTGCTCCTGTCCGTTTCGGTTTCCCACCCGGCTACGGCCGACGACACCAAGGGTCCGAAACGAGGCACGTTGTTAATCGCTGGTGGAGGCGGCAAGCAGTCGGCGGCGATCTTTCGGAAGTTTGTCGACTTGGCTGGAGGTTCCGAGGCGAGGATTGTCATCGTGCCGACTGCCATCTCGTCGGATCCCAAGTACGACTACCAGAACCCCGGAGTCGCCCGGTTCGCTCGGGATACGCTGAAACTCAAACACGTCACCGTCCTGCACACTCACGATAAACAACAGGCCGACATGCGCGAATTCGTACGGCCGCTCAAGACGGCAGACGGAGTCTGGTTCACCGGCGGCCGCCAGTGGCGGATCGCCGATTCGTACCTCGGGACACGCGCCGAAAAGGAATTCCACAAGGTGTTGAAACGAGGTGGTGTGATCGGCGGTTCATCGGCGGGCGCTTCGATCCAATCCGATTTTCTGGTCCGAGGCGACTCGAAAACCAACGCGATCATGATCGGTGATCATCAACGCGGCCTGGGTTTCATCGAAAACTGCGCCATCGACCAGCACGTGGTCAAGCGAGGCCGTCAACTGGGACTGGTGAAGGTGCTGGTTGACCCGGACGGGAAGATGCTGAAGCGGTTCGACCGCGAGGCTCTGCTGGGCATCGGCATTGACGAAGACACGGCGATCATCGTTCGCAAGGACACGTTCGAAGTGTTCGGCAAACCCGATGCAGCCGTGTTGGTCTACGACCCCGACGTCTGGACCAACGGCACTCCCGATGCCAAGAAGTACATCACGCTGAAACTGGGCGCCCGCTACAACATGAAGAAGCGACGGGTGTTGACGACCCGTTGACGGACCGTTTGCAGCTGACCGAGACTCAGAACAACTCGGAGATCGGTTCGCCGCCGTCCTCGAGCATGAATCTCGGACGGCCTCGCGGATCCACATACTGAGAATCCAGCGGCACCTGCATGTGCTTGTAGATCGTCGCGGCGATATCGCCGGGGATGATCGCCCGGTCCTTGATGTGGCTGCCGTCACGCACGGTCGAACCCAGGGTCTGGTTGTGGTTCAAACCGCCCCCGGTCATGCACATCGACATGACCACCGGCCAGTGGTTGCGGCCGTCGGTGCTGCCCTGGGTCCCCATGTTCGGAGTCCGACCGAATTCACCCATCGCGATCACCAGGGTGTCTTCAAGCAGATCGTGCTCTTCGAGATCCAGCACCAGGGTGGTCAGCAGGTGATCAAACAGAGGCAGCAGCGGCCCGAGTCCCTTCGAGATGCCTCCATAGACACCTCCGGGGATCCCATGATTGTCCCACGTACCCGACGCCGTGTGGTAGCTGAGGTCGAGCGTCACGAAGCTCGAACCGGCTTCGACCAGTCGCCTGGCCAATAGCGCCTGCTGGCACCACAGGTGTTTGCCATACCGCTTGACCGTCGCCGGATCTTCCTTGGACAGGTCGAATGCATCGCGAGCCCGCCGGCCCAGCAGCAGGTCGACCGCCTTGGCCCGGTAGGTGTCGACCGCATCAAGCGAACCGCGCTGGTCGATGTCGCGACGCAACCGATCGAACCGCTTCACCAGGTCCTGCCGGTTGCGAACTCGCCCCACATCAACTCCGGCCGGGAACTGAAACAGGTCGGCACCGGACCGTTTGCCCGTGTCGTTGCCCAACAAGTCGTAGACGGGCAACGTGCTGGCCTGATTGGCGATGAACGGATCGTACTGCTTGCCCAGCCAACCGGAAAAAGCCAGGTGCGACGAGCTGCGACGAAAGGCCACGTAAGGAGGCATGCCCGGGTCGCTGGCACCTTGGTGCTTCGAAATGAACGAACCGATCGCCGGGTACATGCGACCGTCGCGGTTGCGCCGCGGAGCCGATTCGCGGTTGCCGGTCTGGAATGTCATGTTCGGCTCGTGACTGCTCTTGCGAGCGTCCACCGAACGCATGACAGTGAACCGGTCGAGCATCGCGGCCTGCTTGGGGAGACGGTCGCAGATGAAAACGCCCGGCTGGGCTGTCTGGATCACTCCGAACGGACCACGGTTGTTGAACGGCCGCTCAGGCTTGGGGTCCCACGTGTCGATATGACTCGGTCCACCAGTCATCCACAACAGGATCACCGACTTGCGACCCGACATCGCGCGACCCGTCTCCGCCGCATGAGCCCGCTCGGCCAATAAACCCGGCAAGCTGAGCCCCGCCAGGCCCGCCATTGACACCTTCAACATCCCACGACGGTCCAGTTGCAGCAGCCCCTCGCGCTGCCGCGGATTGAAACCGGTAAATGCGTGCTCGTGTGAATGCATAGTCGAGACGTTCTTGTACATCAATACTCACTTATACTAACAGATATATCGGCCTCTGTACGACAATCGTCCATGCCGAACGTGCCTTGGTGTTTCCCCTTGCTATAAAATGACCGAATGCGGATCTGCGTCACCATCATGATCCTCGCCGGCGCGCCGGCAACAGCCTGGGCCGCTCCACCAACCGTCTCGAGCCGGGATGCCGCGTTCTTTGAAAACAGGATTCGGCCACTGCTGATTCGGCATTGCTTCGACTGCCACGGTCCCGACGCGGACAACGAATCCGGCCTGCGACTCGATTCGCTGGCCCACATGCTCGCCGGAGGCCGCTCGGGGCCGGCCATCAAGCCTGGCGATCCCGACAACAGCCTGCTGATACTCGCCGTCCGACACGACCCGGCGACACCCGACATGCCACCGCGCACCAAGCTGCCGCTTCGTGACATAAAAGACCTCGCCGTTTGGGTTCGCCAAGGTGCTCGCTGGCCAGGCCAAAAACCGATACCAACACCGATTCGATCAACCGCCGACGCCAATGCGTTTCCCTACGACCAGGCCTCACGCAATCACTGGGCCTTCCAACCACCCCGGGCGACGGCTCCCCCCAACCCCAAGCGGCCTGACAACCAGGCGAGAATCCGATCACCGATCGACCGTTTCCTGCTGGCTCGCCTCGAAGACGAGCACCTCGAACCCGCTCCCGAATGCGATCGCCGTGCGCTGATCCGACGAGCCACTCTGGATCTCCACGGACTGCCTCCCACACCAGGCCAGGTCGACGCCTTCCGGGACGACATCCGACCCGGTGCGTTCGCACGACTCGTCGATCGCCTGCTCGCCTCGCCCCGCTACGGACAACGCCAAGGCCGATTGTGGCTGGATGTTGTCCGATACGCCGACAGCAACGGCATGGACGACAACCTGTACTACGCCGACGCCTGGAGATATCGCGATTGGGTCATCGACCGCTTCAATATCGACTCGCCGTTCGACCGGTTCCTGGTCGATCAAATCGCCGGCGACCTGGTGCCCACCGTCGCTGGGGAACCCGAGGCCGAACGGTACGCTCGGGTGATCGCCACCGGGTTCCTGACACTGGGACCGAAGATGCTGGCCGAGGACGACCCGATCAAACAGCAGATGGACATTATCGACGACCAGATCGATACGCTCGGCCGAGCCACCATGGGACTCACGCTCGGATGTGCTCGGTGTCACGACCACAAGTTCGATCCCGTGCCAACCAGCGACTACTACGCTCTGGCCGGGATCTTCAAGAGCACCCAGGTGATGCTCAGTTTTCGCGTCGATTCCAAGTGGAACGCCCGAGCCCTCGGCCCCGCATCGCTCGAACAACGACTCAGCCGACTCGAAACCACCATCGACCGGCTCGATCGCATCCTCGTGCTCGGCAACAAGCAGGACATGACCTCACAACAGCGGCAAGCCCTTACCGGAGAACTCCAGGCCGCACGCACTGCCTACCAAGCGATCCCCAAGGCGATGGCCGTCAACGACCAGGCGGGAGCGGATCTGGAGATCTTTCTCCGAGGCAACCACCTGACACGAGGCCCCAAGGTGCCTCGACGGTTTCCTCGAATCGCCGCCGGATTCGACCAGCCATCTCTCACCGGCCCCGGCAGTGGCCGCTTGGAACTGGCTCGCTGGGTCGCATCGGCAGCCAACCCGCTGACGGCTCGCGTGCTGGTCAACCGAGCCTGGCAGGCTCACTTCGGACATGGCCTCGTCCGCTCTCCCAACAACTTCGGCCGACGCGGCCAACAGCCCGACAATCAACCACTGCTCGATTGGCTCGCCGTCCGCTTTGTCGCCGATGGCTGGTCGATCAAGCAATTGCACCGAAAGATCATGAATTCGAATGCGTACCGAATGAGCACGATCGCAACGCCGGCCGTCAGGCACCGAGCCAATAGAATCGATCCGGACAACCGCCTGCTATGGAAGATGAATCGCAGGCGGATGCACGCCGAGGTGCTCCGCGACTCGCTGCTCGCTATCGCCGCACAACTCGACGAAACCATCGGCGGACAGCCGATCGACGCTCGAGCCTTCGACAACCTCTCGAGCGGCACGCCTCGCTCGAAGATCCACTTCGACGTTCCACGCCGGAGTGTCTACCTGCCGGTGCTGCGAAGCGCCGTCTACGAGGTCTTCGAAGCCTTCGACTTCCCCGATCCCGCCGTCGCCAGTGGCCGCCGCAACCAAACAACCGTGGCACCTCAAGCACTGTTCCTGATGAACGGACAACTGGTCACCAAGACGACCCGCGCCATGGCCGAAGCTCTCGAGAACCAGCCCACCGACGCACGACGACTCTCGCTGGCCTACCGCCGGATTCTTGGTCGAGAACCACGCCGGGACGAATACGTGACGTGGCAATCGTTTCTCGAACAGTTCGACGATTCTCGGCAGGCCTGGCAGAGTGTCTGCCGGGTACTGGTTTCAAGCAACGAATTCATTTACATCGAATAGACGATGCCTGAATTGGCCCAACATCGCCGACGTTTTCTGTCCGAGCTCGGAGCCGGTTTTGGCTCGCTCGCGCTGGCCGGATTACTCGATGACGAATCGACCGCGGCCGACTCGGTCGCCACCCGCCACGACATCCTGTTACCCAACGCCTCGCCCCAACCCGCTCGAGCCAAGCGGGTGATCATGCTCTTCATGTTCGGCGGCCCCAGCCACATCGACAGTTTCGACCCCAAGCCGCGACTGGTCCTCGAGCATGGCCGACCGCTTCCCTTTGCCAAGCCACGAGTGCTTTCGTTTCCGTTGCGGCACGGCAACCTGGTCGGTTCTCCGTTCCGGTTCCGCCGCCACGGCCAGTCGGGTGCGCCGGTCAGCGAAGTGTTTCCCGAGATCGCTCGACGTGTCGACGAACTCTGCATCATCAACTCGATGCACTGCACCAATCCGCGTCACGGTGGAGCCGTGCTCGAATGGCACACCGGAACCGACACCTTCATCCGACCCAGTCTCGGATCATGGCTGGTCTACGGCCTGGGTAACGAAAACCGCAACCTGCCAGGCTATGTGACCATCTGCCAGGCACTCTCACAGGGCGGAGCCAACAACTTCAGCTCGGCCTTCCTGCCCGCCGCCTGCTCGGGCACTCCACTGGGCCGAGATGGAACACTCGCCTCCGCTGCCCGCTTCCCCTTCATCAAGCCTGCTGCCTCGGCCGACATCCAGAAACGAGAACTCGAAATGATCCGACGCCTCGGCATCGATCAACTCGAACTGACCGGCTCGGACCGGGCCCTCGAAGGTCGTATCGCCTCGTTCGAACTCGCCTTCCGCATGCAGGCGGCCGCTCCCGAGGTGCATGCACTGGAAACCGAATCTCGCGCCACGCAGGCCATGTATGGAATCGACGACAAGACGACCGAGGACTTCGGACGACAGTGCCTGCTGGCCCGGAGATACTCCGAACGAGGCGTTCGGTTTGTGCAATGCAACAGCAACGGCTGGGACCACCACTCAGGACTCGAATCGTCGATGCGACAAATGGCCCGGTCAATCGACAAACCCATCGCCGGACTGCTCGAGGATCTCAAGTCGCGAGGACTGCTTGAAGAAACCCTGGTTGTCTGGGGCGGAGAATTCGGACGCACTCCGACAGCCGAAAACGGAAATGGTCGCGACCACAATCCGCACGGATTTACGATGTGGATGGCCGGAGGCGGTGTGAGGCCTGGTTTCGTTTATGGACGGACCGACGAATACGGTTACTACGCTGTCGAGAACAAAGTCCACTTCCACGACCTGCACGCCACCATCCTGCACCTGTTGGGAATCGACCACACCCGGCTGACTTTTCGCTACAGTGGCCGAAACTTCCGGCTGACCGACGTCCACGGCGATGTCGTCGACGACCTGGTCGCCTGAACGACACCGATCGCCGCTCACAGAGTTCTTCAAAACGAGATGACCAGCATGATCCGCAACGCCCTGTTTGCGTCGCTATTCCTGGCCACACTGGCACTCCCCGCACCCGCTCACGCGGCCGGCAAAGTGTTCACGCAGAAGCCGGAGGTTGTTCCGGTGGAGGTCCAGGGCGCCGAGAAGACAGCCGGGAAGACCCGGGTGATCAAGAAACTTGACTTCACGGCCGGCTCAAAGGCCCAGTGGATCTGGGGCGGCAAGTCGGCCGGAGCCAACGACCGCTACTACTTCCGCCGCAGCTTCACCGCGACCACACGGCAGGCTCGAATCATCGCCAGCTGTGACAACCACCTGGTGATGTGGATTAACGGCAAGCGACTGCTCTCCGGCGACGATTGGAGCGCTCCGGTGGCCGCTGACGTTCAGCAGCACCTGCTGCCGGGCAAGAACGTGATCGAGATCGAGGGTCGTAACTCCGGCGGTCTGGCGGGATTGGCCGTGAAACTGGTCTACCGGGATGCCGCGGACAAGATTTCCACGATCATCAGCGACAAGAACTGGCAGGTGTCTAAGACACGGGACGCCAAGACCACCTCCCCGGCGGTCGTCCTGGGCACGATGGGCGTCCGCCCCTGGGGCAACGTCTTCGCCGCCGACGGCCGGCCACAGACCAAACGAGGCCTGTTCCAGGTCCAGCCCGGGTTCCAGGTCGAACGCCTCTACACCGTCCCCAAGCCCACCCAGGGCTCGTGGGTCTGCCTGGTCAGCGACGGACAGGGCCGACTGCTGGCCAGCGACCAGGGCGGCCAGGGCATCTACCGGATCACTCCCCCGAAGATCGGTAGCGGCGAACCGACCCGGGTCGAAAAACTCGACCTGCCCATCAGCAGCGCCCAGGGCATGCTGGTCGCCTTCGGACATCTTTACATCTCCGCCAACGGCGGACCCGGCAGCGGACTCTACCGTGCCGTCGATACCACCGGGGATGGTGAGTGGGACAAGATCGAGAAACTCAAGGCGTTGGCCGGAGGTGGTGAGCACGGGCCTCATGCACTCAGGCTCTCACCCGACGGCAAGTCGATCTACCTGATCGCCGGCAACCACACCAATCCCCCCGACGGACTCAGTGCCAACCACCTACCGGGGAACTGGTCCGAAGACCTTCTGTTGCCACGGCAGTGGGACGCTCGAGGCCACGCCCGAGGCCGAATGGCTCCCGGAGGCTGGATTGCTCGGACCGACCCCGACGGGAAAACCTGGAGCATCATCAGCGCCGGTTACCGCAACTCCTACGACATGGATTTCAGCCCCGAAGGCGATCTGTTCGCCTACGACGCCGACATGGAATGGGACATGGGCTCGCCCTGGTACCGACCGACCCGGTTGTGCCACGCCGTCAGCGGCAGCGAATTCGGCTGGCGCAGCGGAACCGGCAAGTGGCCCACCTGGTACGCCGACAGCCTGCCCCAGGTCGTTGATATCGGCCCCGGCTCGCCCGTGGGAATGAACTTCGGCACCGGAGCGAAGTTCCCGGCCCGCTACCAGCGAGCCGTCTACCTCTGCGACTGGACGTTCGGCACGATGTACGCGGTACACCTGCAACCCAAGGGTGCCAGCTATGTCGGTGTCCGAGAAGAATTCGTCGCCCGCGCACCGTTGCCGCTGACCGACGTGGCGATTGGTGACGACGGGGCGATGTACTTCACGATCGGTGGCCGAGGAGCTCAGTCGGAGTTGTTCCGCGTCACCTACACCGGAAGGGAATCGACCGCACCGGCCGGTCCAGGCTCCGACAATTTCCTCGGACTCAGAAAACTACGCCGATCGCTCGAGGCCTTCCACGGTCAACAGGATCCCGCCGCCGTCCAGGCCGGGCTGATTCACCTGGGCCACGCCGACCGACACATTCGGTACGCAGCCCGCCTGGCACTCGAATCGCAACCGGTCGCCTCGTGGCAGAACGACATCTTCACCCGGCACGAGCCGACCGCGGTGATCAACGGCGTGATCGCCCTGGCACGACAGGGCGACAAGCGGCTGCAGCCCAAGCTGCTGCAGGCCCTGGCCAGCCTCGGCTGGGCCAGGATCGGTACCGAGAACCGGCTGGGGTTGTTGCGAGCTTATTCGCTGACGTTCATCCGCATGGGTGCCCCCGACCAGGCCACCTCGGCCGCCGTCCTGCGACAGCTCGACAAGACGTTCCCCACCGGTGAGCACCGTCTCGACCGCGATCTCTCGCAGCTGCTGGCCTACGTCAACTCGCCCACCGTCATCGACAAGACGCTGGCCCTGATGAAGAAACCCTCAACGGCCGTCAAGCAGGACCTCGCCGCCCTGCTGTCTCGCAACCAGGGCTACGGCGGCACGATCGCCCGCATACTGGCCAACCACCCCGAGCTGCAGAAAATCCACTACGCCTTTGTGCTCAGGACCATGCGATACGGCTGGACGCTCGAGCAACGCCGCGAGTACTTCAAGTGGCTCGGTGACGCGGGCAGTCGCAGCGGTGGAGCCAGCTACACCGGGTTCCTGAACAACATCCGTACCGAGGCACTGGCCAACGTGTCGCCGGCCGAGAAGGTGGCACTGGCCTCAACCGTCGTGCCGCCGGCCGTGAAACTCGAAACCCTGCCCAAGCCCAGGGGGCCCGGCCAGGCGTGGACCGTCGACCAGGTGGTCGCCGCGGCAAAGGCCGGACTCGCCGGACGCAGCTTCGCCAACGGACGACGCAGCTACCAGGCCGCTCGATGTGGAGCCTGCCACCGGTTCGATGGAGCCGGCGGTGCCACCGGCCCGGATCTCAGCAACGTCGCCGGACGGTTCAGTATCAAGGACCTCACCGAATCACTGATCGTGCCCAGCAAGGTCGTCTCAGACCAGTACAAGGCCAGCACCGTCATCACCACCGCCGGCAAAGTGATCACCGGGCGGATCGTCAATGACAACAAGGGAACCCTCACGATCCTTACCGACCCGTTCGACGCCACCAAGATCACCACCGTGCCGGCCGACGAGGTCGATCAGGCACAGCCGTCAAAGACCTCGTTGATGCCCGAGAAACTGCTGCACCCACTCGGCAAGGACGAACTGCTCGACCTGCTGGCCTACCTGCTCTCGCGAGGCAATCCCGACGACCGGGTCTTCGCCGAGTAAGCCGCCGAGGCAGTAGTCGGTGCACGGTCAACAAGATGTTCTGCCAACCCGCGATGACGGCTGTTACAGGCGTCGTTTCAATCGGTGAGTACCAATACGGCGACCATCGATGTCGATGTCGTCGCCAGCGCCGTCGTGGCGGAACCCGTTCGCTTCGAACTGGATCCGTTTCGATTCATCCTCGTTCGATGTCACCACCAAGGCCTCACTCGCTCCAGCATCTCTCGCCCATTCCAATGCCGCTTCAATCAAGTCGCGCCACGCAGTCCGAGCCACACGGTGGACGCAGCCGTCGATCTGAACCGTCCATTCCGAATCCCGCTCTCTGGCCGGCAGCGGCCGGACACTGGCCAACCCCACCAGTCGCCCGTTCTCACTCCAGCCTCCAAACCACGCACCACCGGCCACCGACAGGTTGGCGTAACGTGGATACAGCCCCATGCACGAATCCTGCCGAGCGTATCGGATCGAGGTGAGATCGAGATTCGCGTCGAGAACCTGTTCGGTGTGCGGAGTCAGCAGCAGCGGGATCATCGGGATGCGAGCCCGGGCCGTACCCGGCTTGACTGTCACCGACCCCTCCGCGTCCCGAAACCAGTCGACCAGGAACTCCTCGGGCGACTGATTCGCCGAGACATGAACATGAACCGTGCTACCAGCCAACCGACTCCAACCCAGTCGCCTGTAGATTCGAGCCGCAACCGGGTCGACCGTACCCAGGAACAACGCCTCGCCACCCTTGTCACAAAACAGGTCGCGTGCCTCGCGACACAACCGCTCGGCCAGCCCCCGCCGGCGATGGTCTTTGGCCGTGGCCACGCCACCCAGGCCACCCAGCTCCGGTTGCTCAACCGGCACGGTCAGCTGACACGTCGATACCAAGCCGGCCACTTCATCACTCGCCGGTGCCAGATCCCGCCTCAGACACCACACCGTGTCCCGATTGCGACCCACCTCGATGCCGTTGCCCAACACGTCGCGAGTCTCGTCGAACGACGTCCCAAACGACGCCTCCCAGAACACGGCCAGCTCGTGGGCCAGACCGGACGACAGCGGTGCCCGTTCCAGTTCGATCGGACCCAAATCACTCATGTTGACTCAACCCACACCTTTATCGATTCCACCCGACTTGCTCGCCGCGATGAGACACACCGGGGCGCCACCAACTATAATCCGGTTCCTTCACTCACGTCGCCACCACGCGACCAGAGAATTCCGATCCCGCCCCGAGCCAACCTGACGTGTCCGACGACTCGACATCGCCGAATGACTCTCAGTCGGACCCCACGCCGATTCGCGGCCAGTTCCTGGTCGCCGGCAAGCCTTTGCGCGATCCGAATTTCTACCAGTCGGTCGTGCTGATGGTCGAACATGGAGACTCGGGATCGATGGGCCTGATCGTCAATCGTCCATCCAACGTCTCGGTCGCCCAGGCATTGTCCGAACACTTCGGATCACTGGAATCCGACGAACTGGTGTTTGTTGGTGGCCCGGTCGAACCGGCGGCATTGTTCGTGCTGCACAGTGCCGGCGAGTTCCAGAACGGAACCGACGTCGTCGTTCCAGGCATCTACGTCGGCAGCAGCCCCGATGTGTTCGAGCAAGTGATCGAGCAGGTGACGTCGGGCGGTGGTGATCTCGACTTTCGAGTCTACGCCGGATGTGCCGGTTGGGCGCCCGGTCAACTGGCCGAAGAACTCGAGCAGGGCGACTGGCACCTGGTGCCGGCCGAAGCATCCGAAATCCTGTTCGCCGACCCCTACACGTTGTGGGACGAGCTGGCCGAACGGATCCACGAAACCAATCGCACGATTCCTCGGACTGAAGGCGACCCCGAATGGAACTGAGGGGAACCAGGGCATGACGGGTGTTGTCGAGATCACCGACGCACTGGGCGCTTCGGTCGCACGTGTCGCCGTCGACCGCGGCTTCAATTGCTTCTCGTTTCAGGTCGACGGCCACGAGTTGCTTGATGCGGTGCCGGGATTCGAATCTGGCGAAGGACGACCCAGCGGACACGGGATCCCGATCCTGTTCCCGTTCCCCAACCGGATCCGCGACGGCCGCTTTTCCTGGAACCACACCTCGTACCATCTCCCAGCCGGCCTCGCACCCGACGACGGACAGGGAAACGCTATCCACGGCTTCTGCCTGGACCGCACCTGGCAGGTGACCGATCGCGATTCGTCGAGCGTCACCGGCGAGTTCCTGCTTTCGCGCGATGCGGCCGACCGCCGGCCCCTGTGGCCCAGCAACGCCCGAATCGCCATCACCTACCGCCTGGAAAACAACCGCCTGCAGGCCGATATTACGATCGACAATCCCGACGACCAGGACATGCCCTTTGGCTTCGGCACACACCCCTACTTCCGGCTGCCACTGGGCCCCGACAGCAACGCCGCCGACTGCCGAATCCACGTCCCAGCCTCCCAGCAATGGCAACTCGACGGCTGCCTGCCCTCCGGTCGCCTGTTGCCACTCGACACCGGTTGCGACCTGAAAAATGGAGGCCGATTCGGCGACCTGCAACTCGATCACGTCCTGACCTCGATCATCGATTCCCACCCAGGCTCAGCCGATGTGCTCGAGATGAATGTCGAGGATCCCGGAGCTGGCAGACGGTTGATCCAACGCTGCGACGGGCGAATGTTTCGCGAGGTGGTCGTCTATACGCCACCGGGACGGGACGCAGTGTGCCTGGAACCCTACACCTGTGTCACCGATGCCATCAACCTGGACCCCACCGGAACCCACTCCGGCTGGCAGGTGCTTGCGGCCGGCCAAGCATGGGAAACCCGGATCGAACTGTTCACCCGTCCCCTCGACACCAACACGGTGCTAAACTGAATCGGCTCACTCTCTCGAATTCGATACGAGTCCCAACGATGACCCGCAATCCGCTCAGGCTCCCAATCTGTCGCCTCTGCCTGTCATTCACGCTACTCCTGCCAGCCGCCTCGTCGGTGGCTCAGGACAATCCAGCAACACCACCCGGCAGCAAACAGAATTCGTCACTCGAGAACCGAGCGTTGATCCGGACGTTGATCGAGCGAGTTGAGACACTTGAAGTCGAGTTGAAGAAGCTGCACGAGTCGGGCAAGACGGTGGTCCCGTCCGACCCCTCCAAGCAGCAAGTCGTGGCGATGGTCGAATTGGCCTTCCTGGGTGCTCCCTACTACCGCACCACGGGCAACAGGTTCTTTGCGGCCAAGCTGGTACTGGTCAACCTGACCGCCGGACCCCTCGAACTGACTCGCGACTCGACCCGCCTGCTTGTCGACGGCAAGTCGCACACGATGCCCGCCACACTGCCATCGACGATTCAAAATGTCTCGTTTCAGGTCGGCAACCAGGGTTTTCAGATGAGCACCTTGAAGTGGCTCAAGACTCTCGATCTCCAGAGCGGTGGCAGCGGTTCGATCTGGGTGATCTTCCCCGAATTGCCTCAAGGGCCCCAGGTCCCGAAACTCAGCCTGAAACTGGCCATCGGAAAATCGTCGGTCACAGTCGACTTGAACGCCAGGTCCCGAGCCCGATTGGCGATGAGTTCACGTCGGATCGGACCTCGAGGCAGCCTGGGCCTGGTGACGATCGGCGGGACTCTCGACACACTCAACACCGCCGCCCTGGTCGATCAACTCGACAGCCTGGCGACCGCCGGAGTCGTCCGGTCCGTGATCCGGTTCACCGACAAGGCGCCACCGATCGAATCCAGGATTCTCAACTGGCTCAACCAGGCCGCATCACTGGCCGGTCGTGGTACGGCATCGGGCAGTACACCGTTCCCGACGATCCCCGCGGCAATCCGCGAACTGCATCTCGCCGCGATACCCAACCAGCGAACCAAGACGTCAACCACTTCCACCAATGGCCCAATCAACCTGCTTCTGCAGGAACTGCAATTGGTAGCGGAGAACCCATTCGGCAGCCAACGACGCGTCCACAAGACGATCGAACAGGCTGTCACGGCGGCGTTGGCCACGGCTTACCGCGTGTTGCCTCGCGACGAACTGCTCGAAGAGATCCGTCATGGCGACCCGTTGACCCGGCCGGCGGCTTTGGCGTGTGGCGGAGGCCGCCTGAAGGCGGAGGACCTGCCGTTACTGCTCTCGCTGACCGAAGACGACTCGTCAATGATCGCTCACGCCGCCATCGTCAGCCTTCGTCATTTTGGCGAACCGACGGCCGTCGCCAAGCTCAAGACCCTCGCACAACGCAACCAACCTCCTCTCTCGAACACCGCCTTCGACAGCCTGGCCGCGTCGCGCTATCCCATAGCCCACTCGGCACTGCTAAAAATGCTGGCCGACGCCGATGCGGGGACTCGCAAGAGCATTGTCGGCACCATGGCACGCAATCCTCGGCCGGCCTTCGCCGATGCCATCCACCGATTCGCCACCGATGCCGATCCGGAACTCTCCCTGATCGCCCTCAACGCGCTCGCCCAAATCGGTCACCCCGGCCTCGACGACATACTCGCAGAAGCACTCGGCAGCAAGCAGCCGCCACGTCGAGACGCCGCACTGGCCGTCCTCGCCTCGCGGCCCGATACCAAGAGCCAACAACTGGCCATCACTCATGTGCTCAAGAGACTCGAAACAACGCCCCCCGACAACACCATGAACTCGCTGCTTGTCCGCACACGCGATCCTCGAGCCATCCCGCTCCTGCTGAATCATCTGGCCAAATCGCCCGCCAACCGAGCGGCCGTCATCAAGACACTGGTGCAAATCGGCGACCAGAACATTTCGGACAAACTGCTCGAACACTACCCCAAGCTCAGCAACAGCGAACGAGCATCGGTGCTGCGAGCCGTCGGCCAGATCGATATCACCACCTTCCGAAAACTCGCCCCCGATGCACTCGCCTCCAATGACAGCTCGCTCGTCAATGCCACCTGCCAGATCCTGCAACAGGATGCCTCGCCCAGTGCCGTCGACATGCTCGTCAAAGCATTCCACGCCAGCGGCTCGTCCAATACTCAGAACTACACCGCCAATGCACTCGCCGCCATCGGCACTTCGCAAGCTCGCAAAGCACTCGAAGACGCGCGCTCCGATAAGAACACCAATAAAAAGAACTACGCGATCAACGCGCTGAGAAACCTCATGCAGCGATCGCCCGGGTACCAGTACATCTCCATGGGACGACACTACTCGCAACAACTCGACTGGAAACAGGCACTCACCCAGTACAACCTCGCCATCAAAATCGACCCCAGGCTCTCGGCCGCCTACGCCGGACGCGGTAACGCTCGGCTGCAACTCAAAGACCAGACACTCGTAGACGCTCGCAAAGACTTCCTCCGAGCCGTCGAACTCGATCCATTCAACTCGCAGGCCATGACCGGCATGGCCATCCTGCTGCTCCGTGAAGGAAAACTCGATGCCGGACTGAAGTACGCCGAAGATTCACAAAAACAAGCCGCCTCCGCCACCTCCTCGGTCCGACGCATGTACGCCTACAACCTCGCCTGCGTCTATAGCCGAGCTATCGAGATGATATCCAAGGACGACACGATCGCCGACCGAACCAATCGACTCGCCGACTGCAGGAAAAAAGCCCTCCAACAACTCCAACGGGCCGTCAAGTACGGCTGGAGCGACAAGGCCTGGCTGAACAAGGACCCCGACCTCAAAGCCGTACGTGCCTTCTCCGAATTTCAACCGATCTTCGGAACTCCAATGCCCAAACCTGCGACGAAACCCACCAAGAAACCCACCAAGAAACCCGACGATACGCCCGCAGCAACCGCCAAGCCAAAGAGTCAAGCTAAACCGATCAAGCCAGCCGCCCAACCAACCGCCAAACGGAAGAAAGGCTAGGTAGTCGACATGGTTTACCTGGATCGAATCTACACGCGAAGCGGCGATCAAGGCGAAACGTCTTTGGGTGACGGGAGCCGGGTTCAAAAGACCAGCCAGAGAATCACCGCTCACGGTGCCATCGATGAACTCAATGCCGCCGTCGGCGTCGCACGAGCCAACGCTGACAATCACATCGCAGCCTGCCTGGCTGAAATCCAGAACACACTGTTCGATCTCGGAGCCGACCTGTGCGTGCCCGTGACCGATTCGTCCTCCACGATATCCACTGGGCGAATCACCCCCGCACACATCCAGGCACTCGAGTCCACAATCGATTCGTTCAACAATCGACTCGAACCACTCACCAGCTTCGTACTCCCTGGCGGCTCACAAACCGCAGCCACACTGCACCTGGCACGGACCATCTGCCGACGTGCCGAAATCGAAGTGTTGCGGGTCGCGGAATCTGAAACCGTCAATCAACAACTGCTCATCTATCTCAACCGACTCTCCGATCTGCTCTTCGTTCTGGCCCGCTCTGCCAACAACGACGGACACGACGATATTCTCTGGATACCCGGCGGCACGACCAACTGAACCCGCTGCTTCCACTGCAACAACCGGATACACGCCGCTCATGCAACGACGCTCCTTTACCAAACTGCTCGCTCTCGGTGCCAGCAGCCAATTGCTCACCGACACCGACACTGCTACAGCCGACACCGCAGCAGCCGACACCGCAGCAGCCGACACCAGCCCTGCAGCGTCAGCCGGCAAGTCTCCCAGCGGTCCGAGCGGTTCTGAAACATCCGAAGCGGTCGTCGTCGACGACTTCATCGAGTTGTCGCGACAGACGTTGCCTTCGGCCACGTGGGAGTACATCACCACGGGTTCGGAAGACCAGGTCACCTTGTCGAACAACGTCACGGCCTTCCGCCGCATCGGGCTGTTGCCTCGGATCCTCCACGGAGTCGGCAGCACGGATCTGTCGACCACTGTACTGGGTCAGAAGATCGAGATGCCCGTGCTGTTGGCTCCGGTCGCCGGCCTGAAGATGTTTCACCCCGACGGAGCGATCGGTTCGGCCCGAGCCGCTCATCGGGCCGGGACCATTTGTGCTGTGAGCAGCAGTTGCCACGACAGTGCCGAGGACGTCGCGTCGGCGAGTCCAGGACCGAAATGGTTTCAGCTTTACATGCCGCGCGACAAGGGAGTCGCCCGTTCGCTGGTCCGTCGTGTCGAAGCGGCTGGATACACGGCCCTGGTGATCACGGTCGATCTCGGAGAACGCAAGGATTCGGATCGTCGCAACCAGTTCAGTGTCCCTCACAAGATCCTGCTCAAGCACCTGCGTGACATCGGCCACACGTTGCCCGACTCGATCAGCGACGACAAGCTGAACGCCTTCAATCTCGAAGCCTGGGACCTGTCGATGTCGTGGGATGTCGTCGACTGGCTCCGCGGCATCACCAAGCTGCCACTGATCATCAAGGGAGTCCTGACCGGCCGCGATGCCCATCGTGCGATCGTGGAACAGGTCGACGCGATCGTCGTCAGCAACCATGGCGGGCGACGTCTCGATGGCATGCCCGCCACCATCGACCGCCTGCCCCGGGTCGCCGACGTCGTGCAGGATGACGCTCAACTGCTGCTCGACAGCGGCATCCGCCGAGGCACCGACGTACTCAAGGCACTCGCCCTGGGCGCCCGAGCCGTGCTCGTCGGACGGCCCCAGGCTTGGAGCCTCGCGGTGGCCGGTCAACAGGGTGTCAGCCAAATGCTGGGATTCTTTCGGGAAGAACTCGAAAACGCCATGATCTCGTGCGGCTGCCGCAATATCAGCCAGATCAATTCCGACCTGCTGCTCGACGCTCCCACTGCGGCCAAGCGAAACTGAATCGATGAAAACTCGACCATTGACCACCATGCTTCTCGGCCTCCAGATCCCCGGAATCCTGGTGATCGCCACCTGCCTGTCGGCCAGCCTCGATCTCGAAGCCCAGGAATGGACTCGGTTCCGAGGCCCCAATGGGACAGGTATCAGCACGGCCACCGGCATCCCCTCGGCCTGGGACCCCGACTCGTACCACTTCCAAGCCAAGCTCCCGGGTACGGGGCTCTCGTCACCAGTCGCCTGGGGCGACCGCGTCTTCGTCACGTCCGCCAATATCGACTCGGGCCGCCGACATCTCGTCTGCCTGTCCCTGGTCGACGGACATGAGATCTGGAAGCAAGCCGAACCGTTCGCCAGCCACAAAAAGCACCGCCAGAACACGTTCGCCTCGTCCACTCCAACCGTCGACTCGAAACAGGTCTACATCATCTGGCAGTCTCAGACAGACTCAGCCCTGCTGGCCTTCCGCCACGACGGCACGCCGGCCTGGCGAATCCCGCTGGGCCCCTTCAAAGGCGGGCACGGACCAGCCACCTCACCCATCGTCCACAACGGCACCGTCTACCTCTGCAACGACCACGAAGGACCCAGCTTCCTGCTGGCCGTCGACGCCATCAGCGGACACATCAAGTGGAAGGTGCCACGAAGCGGACAACGAGCCTGCTATTCGACCCCCTGTGTCTTCAACCGGATCGGGCACGGTACCGAGATCATCTTTGTGCACTCGTACCAGGGCATCTGGGGCGTGGCAGCCGAGTCGGGAGCCAGGAATTGGAAAATTGATGTCTTCGGTACGTTCAAGCAGCGAGCGATCGCATCACCGGTCGTCGCCGGCGATCTGGTGATCGGGTCCAGCGGTTTCACCACCGCCAGAAAAAACATCGTCGCCGTTCGGCCCGGAAAAAATCTCGACGAAGTGGCCGAAGCGTTCCGAGTCTCCCAATCAGTGCCGCACATCCCGACACCGCTGATCTACCAGAACCACATGTATCTGTGGGCCGACATCGGCGTCGTCTCGTGCGTGTCGATGAAAACCGGCAAGAACGTATGGCGGCAGCGAATTGGAGGCACGTTCTTCGGGTCGCCCATCTGTGTCGACGGACGCCTGTTTGCCATCGACAACAAGGGCACTGTTGTCGTTGTGGCCGCCAGCCCCAACTACAAACTGCTGGCCAAGAACCCGCTCGGTGAAGCCTCGCAAGCCACACCCGCCGTCTCGGGTGGTAAACTGCTACTGAGAACCGACTCTCGACTGATCGCTATCAGCAACAAGTAGTCTCCATGCGCACAATCATCACTACGACACTCGTCCTGACGACCTGTCTGGTTCTCCGGCCCCTGGTTCCAACTCAGGCCCGAGCCGGCGAAGTGCTCGATCGGTATGCCGTCTTAGTCTCTCGCGACAAGCCGGTAGCGTGGTGGAGGTTCAACCAGGTCGGAGCCCCCTTCGCCAGCCGCGGTGACACCCAACTGCTCGCACGGGCAACACAATCGGTCCAGGCCGGAGTCGCCGGACCCCGACCGGCAGTCTACCCCCTGTTCGCCCCCACCAACCGCTCGGTCGCACTCTCGGGCTCAGATCGCCTGATTATCACCGACCCTGGCGACAACAGCCCGCTCGACTTCACCAACGGCGACGCCATCACGCTCGAGGCCTGGGTCCGTCTCGATCGACTCACAGGCAACCAGAACATCTATCTCGTCGGCAAGGGCCGCACCAACAACCCGGGCCAGGCATCGGAAAACCAGAATTGGGCTCTCAGACTCACCGGCCGGCAAGGGACGGCTCGAGTCAGCTTCCTGTTCCGCAACTCGGACAATCGCAAAGGTGTCAGCAACGACTTCCATCGCTGGACCGCCGACAGCGGGTTCCGGCCTGGCCGAGCCTGGCACCATGTCGCGGTGACCTATGAATTCGGGGCACCGGACAGTTTGCGAGGCTATGTCGACGGCGCGGTGGTGTCGGGCACCTGGGACATGGGTGGCAAAACAACCAAGCCTCCCGTGGTCGACAACGATGAAGTCTGGATCGGCAGCACGCTGGGCGGATCAGCCGGTTCGACACTGCCCGGCCGGATCGACGAAGTTGCCATTTATCGCAGGGCCCTGGCAGCCTCGCGACTGGCCACTCACTTCGAAGCCACTCGTCCCGACCCACGACTGGCCGAACTCTCGGACTCAAAACTGCCCAACCACGCCGTGCTCGTCGAACTCCTCGAAGGCGTCCCGGCCAAGCGGTCGTGGGACTTTGTCCGCTCGCGCCCCGTCGAACGCTGGCAACAACCCGCCGCCGCGTGGATCGGACTGCCCAAACGCTACTCGGACGAAGGCCTGATCGTCGATCGGCCCGCTCCGTTCCTGTTGCGAGCCCGAACACGCCTGGCACTGCCCCCCGGCAAGTACCAGTTCCTGCTCCGAGCCCGTAGTGCCGCTCGGCTCACCATCGACGGCAAACTGATCGCCTCGACCAAGCTCCTCGCAGGCGGCGGCGGCGGACACCAGTCGGTGCCCGATGCGATCGACAGCGGCCGTGACGATCTGGTCGACCTGGCACCGGGACACAACCAAGCCCTCGTCAACGTGACTCTCGAAACACAGGACGACAATTCTCGACTGGTCCTGATCGAAGCCATCGTCGGCGGAGGCGGTTCGCGAACGGAACTGGGCGAACTGCTCGTCGGATACGCTCGCAATGGTCAGCCGTTCCAGCTTCTCGCTGCCAACGGCACCAACACCCTCGGACTCTCCGACACCCAGTGGGATCGTTACGTCGTCAATTACTCTCGCCAACTCCTTACACAAAACGACACAAGACGCCGGAAAAGCGATCCACTCGAACAAGAGTACTGGAAACGACGACACCGATTGGCTCGCCAGGCCGTCCCCGCCACACCACCGCCTGCACTCGACGGTTCACTGGGACCGGTGGACCGGTGGTTGGGATCCGAAGCCGCGTCGGGGACCGACCTGCCGCTTGTCGACGATCACACGTTTTTCCGGCGGCTGATGCTCGATACGACCGGCGTCGTGCCGACTGTGGCCGAGATCGACTGGTTCGGCACTCGCCCCGTGGCAACTCGTCGCAACGACGCCATCACCCGGTTCCTGGCCGACCCGCGTTGGGCCGATCACTGGGTCGGGTACTGGCAGGACGTGCTGGCCGAGAATCCCGGCATCCTGAAACCCAAGCTGAACAACACGGGTCCGTTTCGGTTCTGGATTCACGAATCGTTCCGAGACAACAAGCCGATCGACCGGTTCGTGACCGAACTGGTCCTGATGAAGGGCAGTCGATACGGAGGCGGCCCGGCCGGATTCGAACTGGCCACTCAGAACGACGCCCCGATGGCCGCCAAGGCTCACATCCTGGGAACCGCCTTCCTGGCCATCCAGCTGAAATGTGCCCGCTGCCACGACGCGCCCTACCACCCATTCCGCCAGGAACAACTCTTCAACCTGGCCGCCATGCTCAATCGCCGGCCGCTCAAACTGCCCGCCACCAGCACGATCCCCGGCGGTGCACCCGGAGGCGATTCCCTGGTCAAGGTGACACTGAAACCGGGCGACTCGATCGACCCGACATGGCCGTTTGTCGAGTTGGCCAAGAGCGACCTGGCTTTCGGCGAACTCAGAGACAACTCGGACGCCCGCGAACGACTCGCCGCACTGGTCACCTCGCCAACCAATCACCGATTTCCCCAGGTCATGGTCAACCGGATCTGGAAACGCTACCTCGGTTGGGGATTCGTCGATTCGGTCGACGACTGGCACGACGCCAAGCCGTTCTATCCCGGACTACTCGATCACCTGGCCCGGGAACTGGTCCGCAGCGGCTACGACTTGAAGCACGTCGCACGATTGATCTTCCAGTCCAACACCTACCAGCGATCCGTCCATCCAGGCACCACAACCACCGACCCGGCCCCGCCGGCAGCCCGCCCGGTTCGACGTCGTCTCGAAGCCGAACAGATCGTCGATTCGCTGTTTGTTGTCAGTGGCAAGCAGATGCGGACCGGATACCTGACCCTCGACCCCGAAGGCCGACGCGGTGCGAGCACATTCCTGAACCTCGGTATTCCGACTCGAGCCTGGGAATTCGTGGCGTTGTCCAACGAACGAGATCGGCCGGCACTGGCGTTGCCGGCGGCTCAGAGTGTCGTGGATGTGTTGCTGGCTTTCGGTTGGCGCGAAAGTCGACCTCACCCGACCACGCTCCGAGATAGCACCACAACCGTGCTGCAGCCGCTGGCCCTGGCAAACGGACCAGCTGCCAACCGCACGATCGTCCTTTCCGACGACCACGTCCTGACCGACATGCTGCTCGATGACCTGTCACTGCCCGATATCGCCAACCAACTCTATCTGCACGTCCTCTCGCGACCCGCCTCGGCCGAGGAACATGCCGAGATCGTCGAACTGCTCGCAAGCGGATTCTCGAATCGCCGCGTACAACAGGCCAAGCGCAAGCGGCCGTCGAGCCGCAGATTGACCCGCGTCTCGTGGTCCAATCATCTCCACCCCCAAGCCACTCGCATCAAGCTCGAACTCGAACAACTGGTTCGAGCCGGCGACCTGCCCACTCGACGATTGACGTCCGACTGGCGCGAACGGGCCGAAGATGTGATCTGGGCACTCGTGAATTCTCCGGAGTTTATCTTCGCCCCATGACCGTGCCATCCTTCTCAGCCCCCAATTCCCGTCGCCGTTTCCTGCAACAGGCCGGATCGGCCACCGCGTTGGTTCCAGGCCTCGCAGCACTCACCACGGCTGCCGACACACGGGCCGTGGATCTGCCGGGCCGAGCCGACAACTGCATCCTGTTGTGGCTTGGAGGTGGAGCCTGCCACGTCGACACGTGGGACCCCAAGAAGAAAGGTGATGGCAAGAAGGTGGCCGGTTCCTTCTACGATGCCATCCCGACGGCAATCCCTGAAGTCCAGTTGTGCGAACACCTGAAGCGAACGGCGCGGTTGCTCGATCGGTGCGTTCTGTTGCGAGGCGTCCATCACGAAGTGATCGACGAACACGCCGCGGCAACCAATCGATTGCACACCGGTCGACCTCCGTCGGGAACAACCATCTATCCATCGATCGGATCGGTCGTGGCTCACGAACGCGGTTCCGCCAGTGACAACGTGCCGCCCTACGTCGTGATGGGATACCCCAGCGCCAGCCGTGGACCGGGTTTCCTGGGCGCGGGGGCCGGTTACCTGTACCTGACCGACACCGAAAGCGGGCCGGCCGGGCTGCGAAGGCCGCCCCGAGTCAACGTCGTCCGACAGGCCCGACGCGAAAGACTACTCGGCAAGATCCGGCAACGGTTTCTCGACAACAACCCCAACGACACCCGCGTCCGTGACTACGCGGACGCAACTCGCGGCGGATTGAAACTGGCCGGGCCCAAGTTCATGAGCGTGTTTGATCTGAATTCCGAAGAGGACCAGTTGCGGCAAGCCTATGGGTCGGAATTCGGGCAACGCTGCCTGCTGGCCCGAAGACTGGTCGAATCGGGAGTCCGATTCGTCGAAGTGGCATTCAACCTGAACTTCATCAACGGGACCGGCTGGGACACTCACAACCAGGGGCAACAACAACAGCACCGCCTGATCGATCAACTCGACCAGGCCTTCGCCACATTGATCACCGATCTCGAAAAACGTAAACGACTCGACCGCACATTGATCGTGATCGCTACCGAATTCGGCCGTCCGCCGGAATTCGATGCCGGAGGCGGACGAGGCCACTACAGCAAGGCCTTCAGTGTCGTGCTCGCCGGAGGTGGACTGAAGACGGGACAGGCGATCGGGACCACCGGTGAACTGGGCAAGACCATTCTCGAACACCCCGTCTCGATCCCCGACCTGCACGCCACCATCTACCAGGCCCTGAAGATCAACCCGGCCAAGGAACTCTACGACGGTGTCCGCCCGGTCCCGATCACTGATAACGGCACGCCGGTTGCCAAGGCGTTTGCCTAGTAGCCTGTTGAAGAATTTGGGATCACCGAATGTTGCCGCTTTGACCACTCGAGCACTCACCACTTACCCTAGTGTCTCGACGCAACCTCTCTGACAGTCCCCGCCACCGGAGCCACCATGCGCCGCCATCGAATTGCCCTGCTTTCCTGCTTGCTGAGCCTTGTATCCACCACTGCGGCCACCGCAGCGGACGGCTCCAAACCGTTAGCGGCCTGGGAGTTTTCTCGGGGGACATCGGGTTGGAGTGCGGTGAAGGATTGCACGTTGTCAGTTTCTGACGGAGTGCTGCTTATCCAGTCGACGGGCAACGACCCGCACATGACTTCCAAGATCCAAGTCAAAGCCGGATCGCAGAGGTTGACCTTACGAGCCCGGTTCCGAGGACGTTTGAACGGACAGTTGTTCTGGGGCACCGAAGCGGAGTCGAGTTTCAATGAAACGCGGTCCGAGACATTTCAATTTCGTTCGGCCGGCGACGAATGGGCCGACTACCACATCTATTTCCACACCGACAGCGACCTGGTGCAGTTGCGGCTGGATCCCGGCAACCGTAAGGGCCGAATCGAATTGGCTTCGATTTCGTTGCAAAGAAAGCAGCCACCCGGGCCCCAGGCGACTCCGGTCAAGCGGATCAAGGCGGCACCGGGCTTTCACGTCGAATTGCTGTATTCGGTCCCGATCAAGCAACAGGGTTCGTGGGTCTCACTGGCTACCGACCCCAAGGGGCGACTGATCACATCCGACCAGTACGGCAAGATGTACCGGATCACTCCGCCACCGATCGGCCAATCCAGCCAGGGCATCAAGCTCGAGACCATCCCCGCCAAGATCGGCATGGCTCACGGCATCCTCCACGCCTTCGACAGCCTGTACGTGATGACCAACGGCCCCGGCGGCGGCTTGTACCGCGTGACCGACAGCGACGGCGACGACCATTACGATACGGCCAAGTTGCTGCGCAGCGTCCCGGGCGGCGGCGAACATGGGCCTCATGCCGTCGTCCTCGCCCCCGATGGCAAGTCGCTGTACGTCTGTGCCGGCAACCACACGGCGTTGCCGAAAATGGAAAAGTCGGTGGTGCCACGGAACTGGAAAGAGGACATCCTGCACGAGCGGATGTGGGACGCGGGTGGACACGCGGTGGGCAAGATGGCACCCGGTGGCTGGATCGCGAAGATCAACCCCGAAGGCACCGAGTGGGAATTGATCAGTACCGGATACCGCAACCAGTTCGATATCGCCTTCAACGCCGACGGCGAACTGTTCACCTTCGACGCCGACATGGAATGGGACATCGGCTCGCCGTGGTACCGGCCGACTCGAGTCTGCCATGTCACGTCCGGTAGCGAATTCGGTTGGCGCAGTGGCACCGGCAAGTGGCCGACCTGGTACCCCGACAGCCTGCCGCCAGTGGTCGACATCGGACCAGGCTGCCCCACCGGCATCACGTTTGGCACGGGCAGCAAGTTCCCGGCCAAGTACCAGAAGACGCTGTTCATTTCCGACTGGAGCTACGGCATCCTCTACGCCGTTCACATGACTCCCAAAGGCTCGACCTACACCGGCACCGTCGAACGGTTCCTCTCGGCCGCTCCACTCCCACTGACCGACGTCGTGATCAACCCCGTCGACGGAGCCATGTACTTCACCATCGGCGGACGAAGAACTCAGTCGGGACTCTATCGAGTCTACTACGACGGCAACGAATCCACTGAGCCGGTGGACGCCCGGAACACTGCCGGAGCCAGCCTGCGAACACTCCGGAAAAAACTCGAAGGAGCACACGGGCCCAGACCGTCCGGAACCAGCCAGGCACTGTGGTCCAACCTCCAAAGCCCGGACCGGCACATCCGCTTCGCAGCCCGTGTGGCGATCGAACACCAACCTGTCGACAGCTGGGCCAAGCTGGCACTGGCCGAAACCCACCCGCAAGCCCAGATCGAAGCCGCCATCGCACTGGCTCGTCATGGCGACAAGTCCCTGCAACCCAAGCTGATCGACGCTCTCGCACGCATCAAGATCGACTCGCTCGACCAGGCCGGACAACTCGGACTGCTCCGAGCCTACGGACTCGCCGGGCTAAGAATGGGTCGCCCCACCGGCCAATCCCGACAACAGATCCTCGACCACATCGACCAACTCTTCCCGTCCGACTCAACCCCGATGAACCGCGAACTCGCTCAACTTCTCATCTACCTCGACGCACCCCATGTCGTCCCCAGGACACTCGTTCTGCTCAAGGACGCTCGCACGCAACACGACCGACTGCATTACGCCTTGATGCTCAGAAAACAGGTCAACGGCTGGACACGAAACGGACGCAAGACGTATTTCGAATCGTTCAACGCAGCCGCGGCGGCTCGCGGAGGGAATTCGTTCGCCGGGTTCCTGAGAAACATTCGAAACGAAGCGATTGCGTCGTTGCCACCAGCCGAAAAACAGGCCTTGGCAAAGACACTTGCAGCAGCAGCCAAACCCAACTCGGTCGCACCCGACGCGACGCCCCGAAAGTTCGTCCGCAAGTGGACGACCGACGCCCTGTTGCCCGCATTCGCCAATCCACTGACGAACCGAGACTTCGCAAAGGGCCGAGAACTGTTTGCCGCGGCCAGTTGCTTCAAGTGCCATCGGTTCCGCGGCCAGGGGGGCATCGTCGGTCCCGACCTCACCACCGCCGGGCGACGGTTCAACAGCAAGGACATGCTCGATTCAATGACCACTCCTTCGAGCACCGTCTCGGATCAGTACCAGGCCTCGATGTTTGTCCTGGACAACGGCAAGACGGTCATCGGACGAGTTGCCAATCTTGGGGGTCAAAACATCATGGTGATGACCAACATGCTCGAACCCGGCAAGTTCACCGCTGTCCGCAGGGATACGATCGAAGAAATCATCGCGTCCAAGACGTCGATGATGCCCGAAGGACTGCTGAACACCCTGACCAAACAGGACATCCTCGACCTGATCGCCTACATCCGCTCCGGCGGCAACCCCAACCACGCAGTCTACATGAAGTAGTCAGGCACGGCCTGGCCTACCGGCGTGGGTTCGGCCGCGGCAACACGTTGGCTCGGATTGCCCAGGTGTTCCAGAGTGTTTCGAGTGCCTGAGCTCGATCGGGCTTCGACCCGATCTGGTTGGTCAACTCGCTGCGGTCAGACTTCAGGTTGTACAACTCCCACGGACCCTTGCGACCCTTGGCCACCAGCTTCCAGTCGCCAAGCCGCACAGCCCGGTTCCCTTCGTGCTCCCAGTACAACGCCCGAGCAGCCTGGTCGGGTCGGTCGGACGACGTTTTGCCGGCAAACACGCGAACCAGGCTTCTGCCTTCCATCGGCCGCACGGATTCCGAGTTCCACTCGGTCGGGTACTTCGCACCAGACAACTCGACACACGTGGCCATGATGTCGATCAGGTGCCCCGGTTCCTGCCGCAACTCGCCTCGGCCACTGATCCCCTTGGGCCAATGAGCGATCAGCGGAGTCGAGATGCCTCCTTCGTGGACAAAGTGCTTGTACTCGCGAAACGGAGTATTCGATGCGTTGGCCCACTCGATGCCGTAGGCGACATAGGTGTCGGCCGGGCCGGGCATGACTCCGAAACCCTGCCGCAATGGCCGACCATCCCGGGTGATCTTCGGGACCATCGCAACCTGCAACTCGCCGGGTTTCATCGCCGGCCGACGAGCCAGGTTTTTCGGCCGCACGGCACCTCGGCTACCGAATTCTTCCTGACAGCCTCCATTGTCCTGCAGGAACAGAACCAGCGTATTGTCGAACTGCCCGGCCTGTTTCAGTGCCGCCACGATCCTCGAAATGCCCTGGTCCATCGAATCGATCATGGCCGAGTAGACTTCCATCCGAGCCCGCTGCCAGGGCTTATTCTTGGCACGGTCCCAGTCCTGGACATTTGGCGAAAGTGGCCAGGCGGGATCGAGCAGGCCGAGTTGTCTCATCCGAGCCAACCGCTCGTCTCGCAACCGGTCCCAGCCCGCGTCGTATCGGCCCTTGTACTTGGCAATGTCAGACGGCTTGGCGTGCATCGGCCAGTGAGCGGCCGTGTAGGCGACGTACATGAAGAACGGCTTCTTGCTGTCATGTTCGCTGATGAACTTTGCCGCGTTGTCGCTGATGGCGTCGGTGTAGTAGTAGTTGTCGGGGTCGGCCGGAGCGATCAGCGTGTTGTCGCGAGTCAACGAGTTGGGATCGTAGAAACTGCCGGCTCCATGAATCGTGCCGTAAAACCGATCAAACCCCCGCTGCCTCGGCCAGTTGTGCTTTCCCGCCTCGTTGGCCGGCCGCACCGTCTTGGTGATGTGCCACTTGCCCGCCATGTAACAACGGTAACCAGCCGTCCCCATCACCTGGGCAATCGTCACGCAGTGCGTGTTCAAGTCGCCCCGATAACCGGGCTGGCCACGGTCGTTCATCATGTGACCGATGCCGGCCTGGTGAGGGTACAGCCCGGTCATCAGGCTGGCTCGCGTCGGACAACAACGACCGGTGTTGTAGAACTGAGTGAACCTGAGACCATCGGCGGCCAGCCGGTCGAGTGTCGGAGTGGCCACTTCGCTGCCGTAGCAGCCGATGTCGGAATAGCCCATGTCGTCCGACAGAATGACGATAATGTTGGGACGCGGGGCGGCGGCCACAGCCAGGGTGTTGGGCAGCACGTAGAGCGACAGCGACAGGACGAACAGCAGTCTGTGGGACACGAGTGTCTCCTTAGGGAATTTGCCTGGGACAGGCACAAGCCGGCCACGAACCTTAGGCCATGATTTGCCGAATCGGCTCGGCACCTTCCACTCCGACCAGTTTCTGATCGAGACCATTGAAGAAGTAACTCAGACGGTTTGGATCGAGTCCCATTTGGTTCAGAACGGTGGCATGCAGGTTCCGGACGTGGAACCGATTCTCGACCGCCGCACTGCCCAATTCGTCGGTCTTGCCCACGCTGACTCCGCCCCGGATGCCGCCTCCAGCCATCCACATGGTGAAACCATACGAGTTGTGGTCTCGACCGGTTCCCTTGGCGTACTCGGCCGTCGGCTGACGCCCGAATTCTCCGCCCCAGACAATCATCGTTTTCTCGAACAGGCCGCGCTGCTTCAGGTCCTTGATCAAGCCGGCGATCGGCTTGTCGGTTTCCAGGGCGTGGATGTCGTGGTTGCGTTTCAGGTCACCATGAGCGTCCCAGTTGGCGTCGTTGTGGTTGCCGCCGGAATAAACCTGGATAAACCGCACGCCCCGTTCGACCAACCGCCGGGCCATCAGGCACTGGCGACCGAAATACGAACTTTCCTTGCGGTCCAGCCCATACGCAGCCTGCGTCTCCTTGGTCTCCGATGCCAGGTCGGTCGCTTCTGGCGCCGACGACTGCATCTTGTAAGCCAGTTCGTAACTGGCAATTCGCGCGGCCAGGTCGCTGTTGTCGACCCGCCGCACCTGGTGCTCGTTGTTGTAGGCCCGCAACGTATCCAGCAGCCGACGTTGCATGGAATCGCTGATGCCGTCGGGCCGCTTCAGGTTGAGAATGGGTGAACCCTGGGATCGCATGATCGTCGCCTGAAAACTGGCGGGCATGTAGCCGGCCGACCAGTTCTTGGCACCGCTGATCGGCCCACCGCGTGGATCGAGCATCACGACGAACCCGGGCAGGTTCTCATTCTGCGTGCCCAGCCCGTAGTTGACCCATGACCCGAGGCACGGGCTGCCCGATACAATCTTGCCCGAGTTCATCATCAGCATCGCCGACCCGTGGATCGGACTGTCGGCGGTCATAGAGTGCAAGAACGCGACATCGTCGACACACGTGGCAAAGTTCGGGAATAGATCGCTGACCCACTGGCCACAATCCCCGTGCTGCTTGAAGTTCCAAGGGGTCTCGACAATCCGCCCCTTGGCCTTGCGGCCGCCACGACCAAACGTCTTCACATCAATCGTTTTGCCATCCATCCCCTTCATCGCCGGCTTGTAATCGAACGTGTCGATGTGACTCGGGCCGCCGTACATGTACAGGAAGATGACACTGGTGGCCTTGGGGTCGAAATGAGGATCCTTGGGCGCCAGCGGATTGACGAACTTCGTCTTGCCGTCGGCCGCGACAGCCTGCCGGGACAGGAAATCGGAATCGAGCAGACCCGAGAGAGCCAGGCCGGTGAATCCGGCTCCGGTCTCCCAGAGGAATTCGCGGCGGGTTCGGCCGCAGAAACTGCTGTTCAGGATGTTCGGCTGTGTCATGGCATTACTGAATTGGTGAGGAGAAAGGAAACGTGAAATTCAGATCTGCGTCGTGGGCGTCAATCCACGTACAGGAACTCGTTGAGGTTCAGGGCCAGCAGGCAGAAGGACTTCAGCGCGGCATCGGCGTTCGCCTTGTCCTGTGACTGAAACGCTGCGATCAACGACACGCCCCGCTGAACCTCCATATCAGTCGGAGGCCGCTGGAGAGACCGCTTCAACGCCAGGGTGACCTGGGCAACCGTGTCATTGCCCGCCTGCTTCTTCAGGAATTCGGCAAAGATCCCCGCCTCGCGTTGGCTGAAGACGCTGTTGAGCAGCGCCAGTGACTGGGTGGGTTGCGTGGTCGTGAAACGAACAGGACAGCTGTTGTCGAGATCCGGCGCGTCAAAGCTCTCGAACATCGGCACAACCAGCGACCGCTTGACATGCACGTAGATGCTGCGGCGATTCCGATCCGTGGGCGAGGAACTCCCCCAGTTGGCACCCGGTTGGGACTGCCCATGCAAAATCTCCCGAGGAATGATCGTGAACACGCTGGGGCCGAACATCTTCTTCCGGTTCAGCGCCCCGTTGACGGCCAGCACCGAATCGCGGATCTCCTCGGCCGAAAGCCGGCGCATGTTGTAACGCCAGAAGAGCTGGTTGGTGGGGTCAGCAGCGAGAGCCTTCGCGTTGCCACGTGACGACATGCGGTAGGTGGACGAGAGCATGATCTGGCGGTGCATCCGCTTCAGCGTCCAGCCCCCGTCAACGAGTTCGGCAGCCAGCCAGTCGAGCAGTTGAGGATGAGTCGGTTTGCGACCAGCGAAGCCGAAGTTGCTCGAACTGGCCACGATGCCGCGGCCGAAGTGATACTGCCAAAGTCGATTGGCCATCACGCGTGCCGTCAGCGGATTGCCACGACTGGTGATCCACGCTGCCAAAGCCCGACGCCGATTGGCCGTGCGGCCGCCCGAGGCGGGTGCATCGATCTTCGGGTCCGGAGGCGAGAGCACCAGCGGGAAACCTGGCTCGACCTTCTCGCCCCGGGCATGGGCATTACCACGAATCTGGACAAAAGTTTGCGGTGGCCGGGGTCCGAGTTCCTTGACCACCAGTGCCTGCGAAAAACCCGGGGGTCGAAACTTGCGGAGCTGGTTGTGACGATCAGTCAGCTTCCGGTACGCCTCAAACTTGTCCTTGGCCAACTTGCCAGGCACCTTCTTGCGGAGAATCGGAACCCGGTTCTGGTCTCGCTTGAAATCGTCGACCTCGCCCCCTTCGAGCAAGTCCTTGTAGACCGCATTGAGCGCCTGGAGTTCCTTCTGGACGCCGGCCAGGTCGGCCTTGTGCCGGTCGACCGCCTTCTTGTTCAGCTCCAATTCGGCAGCGGTCGCAACCGAGACGACACTGGCGTCTTCGACCGAGCGACCCCCACGGGTGCCGTATCGGCGGATGTTGCGGAAGAACGCAAGCAGCCGGTAGTAATCCTTCTGGGGAATCGGATCAATCTTGTGGTCGTGGCAACGAGCACAACCAACCGTGAGACCAAGAAAGACCTCCGTGGTTGTGCGGAGGATGTCGTCAAGGTCCTCTAAACGAGACTGCTCGACGTCAACCGGTTCATCCTGCCAGATCCCCAACCGATAATACCCGGTGGCAATCATGCCATCGGTGGTCACCGTGTCCAATTCATCCCCGGCAAGTTGCTCGGTCGCAAAACGGTCGAACGGCTTGTCACTGTTGAAGGACCGGATCACATAGTCACGGTATCTCCAGACATGAGGCTTCGTCCCGTCACGTTCGTAACTGTTGGACTCGGCATAGCGAACCAGGTCGAGCCAGTGGCGCCCCCACTTCTCTCCGTAGTGAGGGGACTTGAGCAGGCGATCCACGACTTTCGCAAAGGCTCCTGGGGAATCGTCGGACAGGAACGCATCGATCTCCCCGGGCACCGGCGGCAACCCGGTCAGGTCATACGTTGCGCGGCGCAACAACGCGGTCTTGTTCGCCGGACCTGATGGTGCCAGCTCAGCCTGTTCCAGGCGGGCCAGCACGAACCGGTCGATCGGGCTCCGAACCCATTCAGCATCCTGGACCTTCGGTGGTTGTGGACGGGCCACTTTCTGGAAACTCCAGAACGCCTTCGTCTCGGCATTGACCTGGGGCGACCTGTTTTCCGACTTGCCAATCTTGCCGGAAAACTCCGGACTGATCGGCAATCCCATCCGGATCCATCGCTTGAGAACTTCAATCTGTTCGACTGGCAACTTGCCCGAGGGCGGCATTTCATAGCCCTCCAGCTCGTAGTTGATCGCTTCCAGCAGCAAGCTTTTCTCTGGCCGTTTCAGGTTAACCGCGCGTCCACTGTCACCACCCTTCATCAGTCCGGCACGGTTGTCCAGGTGCAGCCCGCCCTTGACCTTGTTGCCGGAATGGCACTTGAGACAGTTCTTCACCAGCAGTGGCTTGACCTTGCGGGTGAAAAAATCCACCTGTTCCCGCGAAGACAGGGCGGGATCGGCAGCTTGGATCAACGCCGGAAATGACAGAACTCCGCCGAGTAGCCAAGCCATAATGACGGAAGGCTTCATGAGCGCGCCCATTCCTGAAGAAGAAATGCGGAACATTCGAGCCGCTCCATCCTAGCATCCAACACCGAAAACGGCAGCAACAAGATCGTGCCAACCAGAGGGTTCCAAAACGGACTCGCGGCGTGGCCGGCTTGCGATCCCATGACTGCGGGGGGAGGGGCTACCGTGGCCGCTGATCCTGTTTTCGGCAAACATCTCGCGTGAAAACCGCTTGGCCACACGTGGTGGCGTTAGGGTTCCGAAGGTGACGTAGCCACTGCGAGCCAGCACATCGTGCATCTGGAAGTGCCTCGGTCGTTTGAAATATCTCGGGCCCGTTGAAGAACCCTGGCAAGAGTTTTGCAATCAGTGCAAGAGGGGCGACCGACACGCAACAGCAGCAGCAGGGCAATTGCTACAATCGGCTCCCATGACCCCGCGACGATTTCTACCGATGTTGTTCCTGTTGCTCGCTCCGGTGGCATCGGCCGCGGACGCACCCCGGATCAGCTTTCCCCGCGATATCCGTCCGATTCTCTCGGAGAACTGTTTCCAGTGCCACGGGCCGGACTCGAAGGCCCGCCAGAGCGACTTGCGACTGGACATTGCCAGCGCAGCCCTGGACCACGACCCCCCGGTCTTGGTCGCCGGGCAACCCGAGAACAGCGCGGTCTGGCAACGGGTGTCGAGCCGGGACCCTGATGTCCAGATGCCACCTCCCGATTCCAATCGCCGGCTGACCGGTCCACAACGAGAACTGATCCGACGCTGGATCGCACAGGGCGCCGAATTCGGCGACCACTGGTCCCTGGTGCCACCGGTCCGCCGGCCGCCACCGGCAATCCCGGCGGCCGATACAGCGGCCAACGCCATCGACGCCTTCATCTTGGCGCAACTCAGGACCGCGGGGCTGGTGATGTCGCCGACGGCCAATCGTCGAACACTGTTGCGACGCCTGACATCCGACCTGGTCGGACTGCCCCCGACCGAGCGGGAACTCACCGTGTACCTGTCCGACACCGCTCCAGGAGCCTGGGACCGCGCCGTGGATCGCCTGCTCAATTCGCCCCGCTTCGGCGAACACATGGCCTGGAACTGGCTTGTGGCCAGCCGCTACGCCGACACCAACGGCTACCAGGGTGATCGGACGCGGGTGATGTGGCCGTGGCGCGAATGGGTGATCAGTGCCTTCAACGACAACCTGGCCTTCGACAGATTTACTGTCGATCAACTGGCCGGCGACCTGGTTCCCCGTGCCACCCCCGAACAACTGGTCGCCACCGGGTTCAACCGCAATCACCCGCTCAACGGAGAAGGCGGGCGGATTGCCGAGGAGAACCGGGTCGAATACGTACTGGACCGCACCGACACCACCGCCACCGTGTGGATGGCTCTGACACTTGCCTGTGCAAAGTGCCACGACCACAAGTTTGATCCTCTTTCCCAAGAGGAGTACTACCGGTTCTCCGCATACTTCAACAGCCTCGACGAATCCGGACGGGTCGACCGGGGAGGCAATGCGAACCCGGTCGCCCGGGTCACAACCCGGGCCCAGCAGACCGATCTGCACGAGATCGATTTCCTGATTGAACAACAACGAGCGATCCTGGACCGACCGCTGGAAGGCCTGGTCGCTGATCGACGAACGTGGATCACGGGGATCCGCAAGCAGGCCGCCGACAAAATGCTCGTGGGCTGGCACGCCCTCGTCCCGACCACGGCGAAATCACTGGCAGGAGCCCAGCTCACCCCACAACCGGATCACTCGCTGCTGGTCAGCGGAAAGATGGCGGCTGTGGATGATTACGAGGTGCAGGCTGTCGCTCCACCCGGGCCGATTTCCGGATTTCGACTCGAGGCTCTGACCCATCCCAACCTCGGATTTCAGGGGCCGGGGCGGAAGTCGAATTTCGTAGTGACCCACTTCAGTGTCGCCGTCCACCGAACGGGAGCCAAACCACAGAGTGTGAAATTCGTCGATGTATTGGCAGACCACAGCGAGGAGTCCTGGAAGGTCGCGGGAGCAATTAACCCATCCAAGGAAACCGGCTGGGGCGTCTGGGACGGGATTCACAAGACCGCCCAGGATCGCCAGGCAGTCTTCCGACTGAAGGAAGCGATGGAAATCCCCCGGGGATCAACTCTCGTATTTCGGCTGAAGCAACAATCCCGTTTCAAGGAACACTTGCTTGGTCGATTCCGGATCTCGGTCACCGGAGTCCCGGGACCCGGCCTGGACACCGCCACGGTCCCACCCGCGGACATCCTGGAGCTGATCGGAAGACCGGCCGCCAATCTCAACGCCGGCCACCAGAAACGGCTGGCCGAGTTCCATCGCACAACCACCGACATGTTCCGGGCCGCACGCCGGCTGCATTCGATCAACCGGGCCGCCCGACAACGGTTAGAGGGTGGCATGATCGAGTCGATGGTGATGCGCGACCGCGGAACACCTCGAGACACCCACGTCCTGAAACTGGCCCGTTACGACCAGCCCCAAAAGGATGACAAACTGGCACACGGCATCCCGGCTGCACTGCCGGCATTGCCGAAAGGTGCTCCGGCCAATCGCCTCGCGATGGCACGCTGGCTGGTCGATCCCGGGCACCCGCTGACTGCCCGCGTTGCTGTGAATCGCCTGTGGCAGACATTTTTCGGCACCGGCCTGGTAAAGACCGGCGAGGATTTTGGGTCGCAGGGTGCCCCGCCCAGCCATCCTGAACTGCTCGACTGGTTGGCGACCGAGTACATCCGCTCTGGGTGGGACACCAAGAGAATGATCCGGTTGTTGGTCACCAGCACCACCTACCGGCAATCCTCATCGGTCACGCCAGCACAACTCGAGGCTGATCCTTACAACCGCCTGCTGGGTCGAGGATCCCGTCATCGGTTGCCGGCACACGCAATCCGCGACCAGGCGCTGGCGGTGTCAGGACTGCTGGTCGAAACAATTGGCGGGGCGTCTGTCAAACCGTACCAGCCACCGGGACTGTGGGCCGATTTCAGTTTTGGCAAAATTCGGTACTCGGCTGATTCGGGCGCCAAGCTGTACCGCCGTAGCCTGTACACATTCTGGCGACGTTCTCTCGGCCCACCGAACATGTTCGACGAAGGAACTCGAGATGTCTGCCACGTGACGACGCAGCGAACCAACACACCATTGCATGCCCTGACCCTGCTCAACGACGTGGCGTTTGCCGAGTCGGCCCGCGTCCTGGCCGAAAGATTGCTTGCGTCCCCCGGCAACGATGCATCACGGTTGAAACGGGCCTTCAGCCTGGTGCTGTCTCGACACCCTTCTCCCGAGGAACTGCAATTGATCACCTCGTCGTTGAACCGCGCCCGGGCTCACTACCGGGCTCACCCCAAACACGCCATCGCGTTTGGCACCGTCGGTCGTCACCCCCCCCGCGCAAATCTCGACCCAATCCAAGTCGCCGCGTTTGGAGCCGTGGCATCGGTGCTGCTGAACTCCGACGAGGCAATCACCCGCGAGTGATTGCGGAACACAAGTCGTTCCCACGACCCCGTTCACACAAGATTCACCATGCAACCAGTTGTCGATCATCACCAGTTGCAGACTCGTCGCCGCTTCTTCGGCCGCTCGGCCGTGGGAATCGGTACCGCTGCGCTGGCCACGTTGTTGAACCGGGAGTCGTTGGCCGATCAACTTGTCAGCCACTTTGCCCCCACTGCCAAGCGGGTGATTTACCTGTTCCAAAACGGGGCGCCCACCCAGGTCGACCTGTTTGACCACAAGCCGCAACTGGAAAAATTTCGCGGCACCGACCTGCCCAAGGAGGTCCAGGGAGGCCAGCGGCTGACGACAATGACCCAGGGTCGGTCGCAGAAGATCCTGCCCTCTGCCTGGAACTTTCAGCGTTACGGGGAGTGCGGAACGCACATCAGCACACTGCTGCCGCACACCGGTTCCATAGCGGACGACATCTGCCTGGTCCGCTCGGCCCACACCGAAGCCATCAACCACGCCCCGGCGATCACGTTGTGCTTGACCGGAGCCGAACAGCCCGGACGCCCCAGCTTTGGAGCATGGCTCTCGTACGGACTGGGGCACGAGAGCCAGGAGCTGCCGACCTTCTGCGTGATGACTTCGCGCGACAAGGAAGCCTCGTGCGGCCAACTCTTCTACGAGTGGTATTGGGGGAACGGGTTCCTGCCTAGCCGACACCAGGGAGTGAAATTCCGCGGCTCGGGTGACCCAGTGCTGTATCTCTCGAACCCAGCGGGAGTCGACCGAACACTGCGACGGGGACTGCTGGACGACCTGGCACAACTGAACCGGCTGCGAGCCCGTGACGTGGGAGATCCAGAGATCCAGGCACGGATTTCCCAGTACGAGATGGCGTACCGGATGCAGGCGTCGGTGCCTGAACTGACCGATTTGGGCAGCGAACCCAAGCACATTCTCGAGATGTACGGACCCGACGTGGGCCGCCGCGGCTCATTCGCTCACAATTGCCTGCTCGCCCGCAGGCTGGCCGAACGCGGGGTCCGATTCATCCAGTTGATGCACGCCGGGTGGGACCAGCATGGCAATCTGCCCACACAACTGGCCGTGCAATGTCGCGATACCGATCAACCTTCAGCGGCCCTCGTCAAGGACCTGAAACAACGGGGACTGCTCGACGAGACGCTGGTGATCTGGGGTGGTGAGTTCGGGCGGACTGTCTTCTGCCAGGGCGACATGAACAACCGAACGAAGCACGGACGTGACCACCACCCGCGAAACTTCTGCATCTGGATGGCCGGTGGCGGGATCAAGGGCGGGACGACGTACGGGGAGTCCGATGACTTCAGCTACAACGTGGCCGCCGACGGATTTCATGTCCATGACCTGCAAGCCACGGTCCTGCATTGCCTGGGCATTGACCACGAGCGGCTGACGTACAAGTTCCAGGGCCGGCAGTTTCGGCTCACCGACGTCCATGGTCGTGTTGTCAAGGAGGTGTTGGCATGAGCGTGGTGGAAGGCCGACTGGGAGGGGGTGCTCGTGTCCGGGTCGACGGGCTCACTGTGCCTCACCGGATCGACCAAAGTTCGGGCCGACACCTGAACGTCTTCGAGGTGCCCAAGGGGTCGCACCAAGTACAGATCACACCCTGGCCGGCCGATTGCATGCCTCGGCTCCACGGGACACAATCGATGATGATGACGATCGCTTCTCCTCTTTCGTGAGGCTCACCATGCGTTGTACCTTCGCGCTGTCCACACTGTTGACGCTTCTCGTTTCCCTCGTGGCCCAAGCAGCTGACGACGCCGTTTTTAGTCTCTCGGTACGCTCACGCCAGGTGGCCAAGATGCCGTGGGGCAACGGGCACAAGAGGACCAGTCGGCCGGTCAAGTGGAGGGCCGACCAGACGGCAGTGATCGTCTGTGACATGTGGGATCTGCACCACTGCCTGAACGCGACCCGGCGCGGCACCGAGATGGCCCCGAGAATGAACAACCTGCTGAAACTGGCCCGTCGCCAGGGTGCCACGATCATTCACGCCCCCAGCAGTTGTATGGACACATACAAGGATCACCCGGCCCGCAAGCGGACCCAGGCGGTGCCACGATCGAAATCACTGCCCGAGGAAATCGGCAAGTGGTGCTACAAGATCCCCGCCGAAGAAAAGGGCGTTTACCCACTCGACCAAACCGATGGTGGCGAAGATGACGATCTGGCCGAACATCGCGAGTGGGCCAAGAAGCTGGAAGCCATGGGCCGCAACCCCAGGTCTCCCTGGAAGAGCCAGACGGATCTGCTGGAGATCACCAACGAGGACTACATCTCCGACAACGGCGAAGAGGTCTGGAGCATCCTGGAACAGAAGGGCCTGAAGAACGTGATCCTGGTCGGCGTGCACACCAACATGTGCGTACTCGGCCGTCCCTTCGGGCTACGGCAGATGTCCAGGAATGGAAAGAACGTTGTGCTGGTCCGCGATATGACCGACACGATGTACAACCCGCTCAGATGGCCGTTTGTCAGCCACTTTCAGGGCACCGACCTGATTGTCGAGCACATCGAAAAGTTCGTCTGTCCGACGATCACCAGTGACCAACTGCTTGGCGGAAAGCCGTTTGCTTTCAAGAACGACCATCGACCCAAGGCTGTGTTTCTAGTGGCCGAGAAGATCTACAACACGAAGTCGACATTGCCGGTCATGGCCCGGCATTTGTTCGAGAACCGATTGGGGTTCCAGACCAGCGTGCTGCACGCCGCCGATGGAGTTCACCGGATCCAGGGGATGGCCGCAGCCGTGGCACAGGCCGACCTGCTGATCGTCTCGGTACGCCGCCGAGCACTCCCCGCCAAGGATCTCGATGCCCTGAAGGCTCACCTCGCAGCCGGCAAACCCCTGATCGGGCTCCGCACCGCCAGCCACGCGTTCGATGCCAGAGGGGCCGGGCCAAAGGGGCATGCCGAATGGCCCGAATTCGATGCCCGTGTGCTGGGTGGCAATTACCACGGTCATCATCCGTCAGGACCGACCGCCACGATCTCGGCCCAAAATACCGCACACCCTATCCTCGAGGGGATCTTCGGACCGTTTCCCAGCAAGGGGGCACTCTACCAGACCGGCCCGCTGGGCAAGCAGGCGACGGAATTGTTGAGTGGTTCGATTCCTGGGCAGAAGGCTGAGCCAATTGCCTGGACCAACCGGTACGGCAAGGCGCGGATCTTCTACACCTCGCTGGGTCACGAAGACGACTTCAAACAGCCAGCGTTCTGGCAGCTGATGGAAAACGCTACCAGGTGGGCCACCAGGATGAAGGTCGCCGTTGCGGCACGGCCATGATCTCATGACCCCGTGCCGCTTGCAGGCTCGGACAGGACTTATGGACTCGCCGGGGCGTCGTCGTCGTCGCTCTCGGCGATCAGAATCGGGATCGCGATCACCGTCGCACCCACCGCCACCAGGCCAAACTCGCTCATGCCCAGCAACCCGTCCTCCTCGGACACCACTTCACCATCCTGACCGCGAACCACCAATGGTTGGTCAACCAGAACGATCTCGGCAACTGTTCGCGGAGGAGCCGAGCCGGCAGCCCAGGCACGGACCAACTGCGTCGCCGAACCGGACGTCACGGCATAGGCACCACCCGGAAGATTCTGCACTGTGAACCGGCCCGTGCGATCAGTCTGCACCCGAGCAATCAGCTTCGCACCACGGTGGACTCGGACCGTACGACCCGACAATGCCCGGCCGCGGCCATCAACCACTCGACCAACCAACGTGCCCCGAACACCCAGCACGACGTCCGACATTTTGGAGATCTGCGCCAGGCGAGGCGTCGCAGACATCGCTGCCTGCGGCAAGAGTATTCCCAGACAGGCCAGCCCCAAAGATATTCGTGCAATCAACATGGCAATCACCGTTGTTGTGGTTGGTCGGATCGAAGCGAAACCATCGCGTATGTACCTAAGATCGGTTACGCGGCTTGCCCGGTCGATTACAACAGTGTTTAACCTTGCAGAATCTCCAGACTACCCATACTAACAACCGTGTCGGTCAGGCTGTGTATAGAGGGTCCCCCGGCTCTACGCCCGGCTGATGAGTTCGGGGATCGGTGTACCTTTGGAGAGTACGGGGACGGGTCGGCCACCGAAGTCGGTCAGGGCGGTGTGTTGTGTATCGATTCGAAGGTGATGATAGATGGTGGCGAGGAAGTCGTAGGGGCTGACGCGTCGTTTGACGGGATCCTCACCTCGGGGATCGGTCGCTCCGATCACCTGCCCGGTCTGCATGCCTCCTCCAGCAAAGACCATCGAGTTGGCTCGAGGCCAATGATCGCGCCCGGGCTGCCTGGTCCCTTTGGGCCGACTGGCTTTGCCTGGTCCGCTTGAAGGTTGGTTCGAGATACGTGGTGTCCGTCCGAATTCGCCGGTAATGATCACAAGCACCCGTCGATCGAGTCCGCGGTCGTAGACATCTTCGATCAAGGCACTAATCGCCTGATCGAAGAACGGCGTTCTCCAAGCGAGCGCCTCAAACACATGGTGGTTCACAGCGTGGTCATCCCAATTGCTGACACGTCCACACAGCGGCCCATCGAACTCGGTCGCCACAATATCCACACCGGCTTCGACCAGTCGCCGCGCCAACAGGCATTGTTGCCCCCACTGGTTTCGGCCATAGCGGTCTCTGAGCTCATCGGGCTCATCCTTGAGGTCGAAGGCCTTCTGAGCATCAGGGCTGGTCAGAAGTGACAGTGCCTGAGCCTCGAAGTCATCAACCGCCTGCATCAGTCCAGTCTGGTCGATATCGCGTCGCAGCCTGTCAAAAGAAGCTCTCAGATTGGTCCGACGTTCCAAGCGAACCAGCGCGTCCTTCTTGACTCCGATATTCGGGATGGCGAAGGTCGGCTGACTCGGATCTCCAGTGACCCGAAACGGCTCGTATGAGGGTCCGAGGTAGGCCGGTCCGGCGATCTGAAACGAGTCGTACCGATCGACCGGATTCAGTGCGACGTAGTTGGGAAGTGCCTTGGGTGAATCGGCTCTCAGGAAATTGGCTACGGTCATCCAGTCCGGGTAGATCGGCTTGGGCTTGTCAGCTCGAGCCGGATCTCCCGAAAGGACTCTGAGCGATCCGGCAGGGTGCCCGCCAGCGTCATGAGCCATCGAGCGAAGGATATTAAACTTGTCGGAAATCGCGGCCATCTTGGGCAGCAACTCGGTCAGTTGCGTACCAGCCACGCTGGTGGAAATCGGTTGATAGGGGCTGCGGTAGGCATCGGTGGCACCCGGCTTGGGATCCCAGGTGTCCAGGTGACTACATCCTCCACGCAACCACACCAGAATCACAGCTGTCGGTTCGCCGTCCACCCCCGCCCCAGCCGTCTCGGCCCGAGCTTGGTAGAGACCGGGCAGGGTCAGACCGCTGAAGCCGACCAAGCCGGTCCTGAGCAGTTCGCGTCGACCGATCTCACGACCGGGACCTTGGCACCGTCTTGAGTGCATGACCCACTCCTGTCGATCTACCAGAACACCCGCCGGACATTTGCCGACAGGCTGTTCAAATCAATATCCACCTATCCATCCTATCGGCCATTACCAAGCTCTGCCAACCGCGTTTCACTTGGCGGGCCAGGAATCGGTTCGGAACGGTGAGGCGGGCAGGCCGTTCTTGTTCGAGAGGTTGGGTTCGGCTTCCTGGTCCCAACCAAACCGCACGGCCACCGGGTTGTTGACCGAATCGGCTCGCACGACAACGGTCGACCCCTTGATCGTTGCCGAGGCTTCGACGAACTCTCCGTCCTTGCCGGCGATCATGAAGTGCGACAGCGGCTTGTTGTCTCGAGCCACCAGCCCGTCTCCGACGTGGTCGAAGGCGACGACAATCGACTTGTCCTTGGCTTTCATGCTCTTGTAGAGCGGCCCCGAGTAGACAACGTCCTTCTTGCCGTAGGTTTGGGACAGGGCCCAGAGGCCCAACCGTCGTCCGACGTCCTGCTTGTTCTTGGGATGAATGTCGGTTCGGTTTCCGATATCGACCGTCACAGCCATGCCGGTGTGCGGAACCGAGAGGGTCTTGAGTTGAGCTTCCCAGATACCGGCGAGGGCCTGAGGCGAGCGGTTGCCGTACTTGTAAGGGGCCAACTGGACGAAGTAGAAGGGCAGGTTGGGTTTCTGCCAGGTGGATCGCCAACCGGCAATCAGAGCCTTCATCTTTTCGTGGTAGAGCATGCCTTCGCCGTTGTTCGATTCGCCCTGGTACCAGATAGCTCCCCGGATGCCGTAAGGAATCACCGGTGCGACCATGCCGTTGTACAGGGCCATCGCGCTCTGGGGATCGACTGCCCCCTTGCTGTTGCGATTGGGGAACTGGTCAAGTGTCCCGGCGATATCGGCCAGTTTCGGAACGGCCCGGAACCCGGCCGGTGGCGTCCACGGCTCGATCCGCGTGCCGCCCCAATTGCAGCCCAGCAGCCCAATCGGGACATCGAGTTCGTCCTTCAGGAACTTTCCAAAGTAGTACCCGACCGCCGTAAAATCACCCACGGTCTTAGGGCTGCAGACTTGCCACCCGGAGCTGGGAATATCCGATTGCGGATTGTCGGCCGGCCGATGCGGGAACTTGATATGTCGAATTCTCGGATACTTGGCCGCCGCAATTTCCTTCTCGGCGTCATTCGACTGCTTGACTCGCCATTCCATATTCGATTGCCCCGAGCAGAACCAGACCTCGCCGACGAGCACGTTCTTGATGGTCGCATCGCTGGTCCCCCTGACCGTGATCTCGTGCGGCCCGCCCGCTTTCATCGTCGGCAGGTAGACCGTCCAGCGACCATCCGCTCCGGCCGTCGCCGTCGCCGTGGTCTTGCCGACCGTCACCGTCACCTTCGTCCCAGGCGTGTCCCAGCCCCACACCGGCACCGGTTCGCCACGTTGCAGAACCATGTTGTCGCCGATCACCGACGGCAACCGGACTTCCGCTTCGAGTGCAGGAGCAACCAGAACGAGGATGAGTGTGGCGAGCAACTGGTGCATGGGCTGCAGGGCGAGACTCCTGGTGCATGTCGATCAGAACGTGCAGTCAGATTAGCTCGGGCAGACACTGTCGTCGAGGCGGTGGACGGCTCGCGTGGTCAAACGTCGAGATTTTTGACGTCCAACGCGTGCTCCTCGATGAACTTACGTCGCGGCTCGACATCGTCGCCCATCAGGACGTTGAACAGGTCATGAGCAGCACTGGCATCTTCGACGGTCACCTGCAGCAAATGTCGACTCGTCGAATCCATACTCGTGTCCCAAAGTTCCTCGGGGTCCATTTCACCCAACCCCTTGAACCGGGTGATCTTCAAGCCCTTCTCACCCAGCGACCGGATCGATGAGATCAGGTCACGAAAACTCGAGAGTAAGTCTTCAGAGTCTTCATTGACCAGTCGCAACGGGTAGTAGGGTTCCCCATCCCGGTTCCCGGCCGGCAGCAGGTCATGGACGGTGATGCCAAACCCCTTCAGTTCGGCCAACGAGGCATTGATCGACTTGATCTCGTGCAGGTTGGTTCGTTTCAACTCTGGAGCTGCCGTATCGGCCCCGGTCGAGTTCGACTCACCATTTCCGTCAGGTACGGCCGGAGTGTCATTCTCGGCGACGACGAAATCGTCGCCGTGCTTTTCTTTTTCCGATTCAAGAAACGCATCGGCTTCATCACTGCTGTGGAACCAGCGTTGTTCGCGCCCCAGGAACACTCGGTAGCGAGGCAACTGGCCATCGTCGCTAACGTGTTCGCCAACCAGCCACCTGAGATCGACTCCACGTCGCTCGAGTGTTTGCAGGGGTTCTTCCAAAGCGTTGAGTAACTTGATAACGGTTGCCAGGGCATCGCCATCGAGCGACTGTCCGTCGTCGAGTTCCACTCGACTGCCTTCGGCTCCCAGTTCGATCAGTTCCGACATCATCTCGTCGTGCGTCTGCACGTACCGAGCCTTCTTGCGTCCCTGGATGACTCGGTACAGCGGCGGCTGAGCGATGTAGACACAGCCCCCCTTGATCAGCGGTTCCATGTGTCGATAGAGGAAGGTGAGCAGCAGTGTACGGATGTGGCTGCCATCGACATCGGCATCGGTCATCAGGATGATCTTGCCATAACGCCGCTTGGCGATATCTTCGAGTTGGGCTCCGGGCGGAACACCGATCGCCTTGAAGATATTGGTGACTTCCTTGTTCTGCAGCACCTTGGCTTCGCGGGCCTTTTGCACGTTCAGGATTTTTCCACGCAGCGGGAGGATGGCCTGGGTATTGGAGTCCCGACCGGTATCGGCCGACCCGCCGGCCGAGTCGCCTTCGACCAGGTAGAGCTCGGTTTCTTCGAGAGTACGGCTGCGGCAATCGCGAAGTTTTTCGGGCAGGCCACCGGTGGTCAGCGCGCCCTTGCGGCGAATCATCTCACGCGCCTTGCGAGCCGCCTCGCGCGCTTCAGCCGCCCGCATCCCCTTGCCGGCGATCAATCGCGCCACCTTCGGGTTGGCTTCCAGAAACTTCGTCATGCCGTCATGCACGACCGACGTCACGATTCCTTCGACCTCGCTGTTGCCCAACTTGGTCTTGGTCTGTCCCTCGAACTGTGGATCAGGGACGCGGACCGCGATCACAGCTGTCAGGCCTTCGCGAAAGTCGTCTCCGGTCGGAGTCGCGTCCTTGAACAGGTTTTCCTTGCGGCCGTACTGGTTGATCGAACGAGTCAGACCGCTGCGAAACCCACTCAGATGCGTGCCACCTTCGATGTTGTTGATGTTGTTGGCGAAGGTGCGAACCGTTTCCGTGAAGTCCATGTGGTATTGCACGGCGACATCGACTTCGACCTCGTCCAGATGAGCCTGGATCGAAATCACGTCGCTAAACAAAGGCTGTTCGGTGCGGTTCAGGTGTTCGACAAACTCGACCAGGCCTCTCTCGTAACAGAACTCCTCGGACCGATCCGAGCATTCGTCGGAAATCTTGATCCTCACACCCGCGTTCAGAAAGGCGACTTCCTGGAGTCGGCGTGCGAGCGTATCAAAGGCAAACTTGGTTTCCGGGAAGATCTCGGGGTCGGGGTGAAACTTCACATAAGTTCCACTCTTGGTCGACTTACCCAGTTCCTTGAGCGGCCCGGTCATCTTTCCTCGCTCGAAACCCATCGTCCACAGTTTCTCGTCGCGACGGATTTCGACTTCGAGCCATTTCGAGAGTGCGTTGACGGCTGTCAGCCCGACACCGTGCAGGCCGCCTGTCCCAGTCTTGTAGCCACTCTCGCGGTCGAATTTTCCGCCCGCATGGATCTCGGTGAAGACCACCTCGAGTGCCGAGCGGTTTTCCTGTTCTTCGAGTATTCCGACCGGGATCCCACGTCCATCATCCTTGACGCTCAGGCTTCCGTCGTCGTGCAGCACGACGGTGACGGTCGTGGCGTATCCGTTGACCGCTTCGTCAATGCTGTTGTCGACCACCTCGAAGACCAAGTGGTGCAGTCCGCGCGCGGTGGTGTCGCCGATGTACATCGCCGGACGCATCCGGATGCCTTCGACACCCTTCAGCGCACGAATCTGATTCGACGTGTACTCGGCACTTCCAGCACCAGTTTTGTCCACCACGTCACTCACTTCCTCAACCCTCCGCCACGCTCACAAGAAAACCTTCAGTTGCCGCTACTCCTCGATTCGCCCAGGCTGCCCTTGAGCCGGAACTTCAGCCGGTTGATCTTCAGTCCGGGTTGCTCTCTGAGTGCTTCGAGCAGGCTCGACTTGTGAAACGAATCCAGTTCATACATCAACGCCGCACTGGCAACCTCGATCTCCAAACACCTGTTCTTGACTGCGACAACCCGGGTTTCGGAAGCAATCCGATCGCCGGCAATCTGTTTCCACGCCGCACTGAGCTGTTCAGTGCCTCCGCTGCGAGCCAATCCCTTCAGCGCCACCAGTTCTGAAAGGGCGTCGCCCAGCCGCTGCGGTCCGCGGGCTGAACGCATCAATTATCGATCCTTCGAAAGTGGCATCACGACGTAAGTGTATCCATTGTCCGTGCGGAATACGGCAGCACTCTCGCTGTCGACCAAGTGCAAGGCCACAGTCGATTCGGGCTTCAATACCCTCAGAAAATCCGTGATGAACCGCGGATCGAAACTGATCGAAACCGCGTCACCATCATAACTCACAGGGATCTCGACCTTCGATTCTCCCACGTCCGCTGCGATCGTCTGCAAGGTCAACAACCCACTGCTGAACGCAAAGTCGACACCACGACTCTCGTCGCTGGTCACGATCTGGGCCTGGCGGACGGCGGAATGGAACGAATCAATTTCGAGCGTGGCGATGTGCGAATTGGCCGTGTCGATCAGCTTCGTGTAATCGGGGAATCGACCTTCGACCAAACGACTGTAGATCGTCGACTGACCACATCGGACCAGGATGTCGTTGGCACTGATGGCGACCTGTACTTCTTCCTCGTCGTCGGTGATCGACTTTTCGATCAACCGCATTGCCTTAGCCGGGATCACAGGACCTGGATTGGCCAACTCGTCGACTCCCTCGAATCGAGCCGGTATCGGAGCCACCGCCAGGCGACGCGAATCGGTCGCCACCAATGTGACCGAGTCTTTACCCGGATCAAACAACACTCCACCCAACGCGTAACGAGTACTCTCTTGGTCGGTCGCAAACGCCGTACGCAGAATGCCCTCGCGGAACGCTGCACCCGGAATCGCCAAGTACTGGTCGCCTTCGAACGTCGCCACGTCCGGAAACTCGTCCGGATCCTCCGACGCCAGAGAAAACTCGCTGCCGGATGTGCGAATGCAAACTGCCGATTCGGTGACCTCGATGTCGATCGTCTCGTCGGTCAACTCACGCAGAATCGACGACACGCGACTGGTCGGCAACAACACGTCGCCACTCGAATCGGTCTCGACTCCGGACAACTCGACTCGGATCCCAACTTCCTGGTCAGTTGCGACCAGCGTCACGGCACCGTTGTCGACCTGCAACTTGACGTTCCGCAGGATCTCCTTGGGAGTCCGGGTTGGAACGACCGTGCCTACGATCTGAAGTGCGGCGGCCAGGGTCGGGCGATGGCATTGAAGTTTCATGGCGTCACGTCGGTGTTGGTTCACTCCGTTGACAAACAAACCGAGCGACTTGGTCGTAACTCGGTCTTGGAATCTGTTCAGACTCTATTTTCTTAGCAGTAGTAGTATCAGGGACCCGCTTCCGCTGTGGATTCAAACTGGTCCTCTCAACGAAAGTCCATGATACCACGAGGTTTATTCGCTCACAAGCAGCGTTGAAACGTGTTAAGAACCTGTCGAAAACCGAACGGTTGCCCCGGCCTCGGCCGTGCACAAAACGGCAGTTGTTGTCATCGAATTGATGTCGGATCTGGTTCACCCGTCGGCATCATCCATCAACACACAGGTTGTCAACAGGTTGTTCACATCAGGGGTGGTCTGGTTCTTCTCGGCCTGTCAATTCGGCATGGATCGAGTGGATGAGTTTTCTGAGTTCGGGTTCATTGGCTAGTCGTTGTTGCATTCGTCGGCAGGCATACAGAACGGTGGTGTGGTTACGGCATCCGAAGTAGGCGGCAATATCCGAGTAGATGGACTGGGTCAGTTCCCGGGCGAGCAGCATGGCGGTTTGTCTTGGGACGACGATGTGTTGTGCCCGGCTATGTTCGCGCAGCCGTCGAGTCGAGACGCCGAAGTGGCGTGCCACGACGCGAGCGATATGTGGCAACCCTGGCGGTTCGGCTGCCACATCATCGGTGATGGCCGACTGGACCATCGCCGTATCGATGACCCCGCCGCTGATTCGGGCAAGAGTTTCCAGTTGGCCGAGTGCGGCGAGCAGATCGCGTGGCGAGCTGGTGATTTGTCTCGTGAGTATTTCGGCGGCATCGGCGGGAATCGGCACCTGGTTTCGCGATGCGAAATGTTCGATCAGCTGCAGCCGGCTGGCGGGTCCGGGTCTGCGGACCGAGACCACCACCCCACCCCGGCATCGGCTGACCAGTTTCCGATCGAACCGATCCAATCGGCCCGGTAGTCGTGACGCGGTGATCAACACGCGACCACCTCGCCCAAGAATCTCGTCGATCACCGCAAGCAGTTGTCGTTGACTTTCCTGCCGTCCTGCCAATCCCTGCAGGTCTTCGCACACCAGGGTGTCGAGTTGTCGGAACCGGTCCTGGAACCCGGCAAGATCCTGTTCCTGCGATGCTTCTGCCAACTCGGCGGCAAATTCACTGGCGAGAACCAGCTTGTTGCGACCGGTGTCGGCCTGCTGGAACAGGCGGGCCAAGTGCGATTTTCCGGTCCCAGGTGGCCCGGCGACATAGACCGACGGAGGTCGCGACTCGCTTTGCGACCCCAGTTGGGTGATTGCGGTATGAGCCAACCGGATCTCGGGAACCAGCAGCAGCGGTTCGGCTTCATGTCCCGAGACCACCATGCTCTGTGCCCCCGTCCTGTTGTTGCCCGGTTCTTGTTCAGGCCACCGAAGCCGATTCTCTGAGCCGCTGCACCACCTGCACAATTCTCCGAACCGCCTCGTCAATCTCCTCGACGGTGTTCTCGACCGCCATGCTGAACCGCACACTTGCACGGTACACGTCTTCAGGGCACCCCATCGCCACCAGGGCTGGAGCCGGTTCAGCCGATCCACTGCTGCAGGTACTTCCCAGCGAGCAGTCGATCTGTTCGAGATCCAGGGCGACGAGGATGGCTTCGCCGTCGAGTCCGGGGAATGCGATGTTGAGTGTATTGGGCAGGCGGTGTTCGAAGTGTCCGTTGACCGTGCAGTTGCCGGCCTGTTGTTCGAGCCCCTGTTGAAGTCGGTCGCGGAGCATGGCGACATGGCTGGTGCGAGCGGCCTGGTCGTCGTTCCAGATTTCCAGGGCGCAGGCCATCCCGGCGGCCAGGGCGACCACCTCGGTCCCCGGCCTCCGACCCGCTTCCTGGTGCCCGCCGTGCTCGAATCGAACCAACTGGCAACCGTCGCGCAGCAACAGCGCTCCGATGCCCCGGGGACCATGAAACTTGTGAGCTCCCAGTGCCAGTGACGCGGCTCCGAGTTCATGAAAATCGACCGGGATCTTGCCGACCGCCTGCACCGCGTCGATGTGAAGCGGGATACTTCGTTCTCGACACTCCTCGGACACCCGGCCCAGTTCCTGGACGACTCCGGTTTCGTTGTGAGCCAGGATCAGGGTTGCCAGGCGGCAGTTGTCCCAGGTGGCGGATTGGTCAAGTTGTTCGGGGATCAACCGTCCGCGTGAATCGACGTCGAGTGTTCGAGTCGTCCAGCCGCGACGACCCAGTTCCGCGATCGATTCGGTCGTCGCCGGATGTTCTCCGGCGGTTGTCACGATGACTCCATCACAACCGGTGGCAAACCCGAAGAGTGCCAGGTTGGTGGATTCGGTTCCGCCGCTGGTGAAGATCACTTCATCCGGATCGGCTCCGAGGATCCCGGCGATGGATTCACGAGCATCCTGCAGCACAACTCGAGCGCGGCGACCGGCAGCGTGCCGACTGCCCGGGTTACCGTAGTTGTCGCCCAGGTGGCGTGCCACGGTCTCGATCACAGAAGGAAACGGCCGGGTGGTGGCGTTGTTGTCGAGGTAGATTTCTTCGAGTGTCCGGTTTGTCACAAGATGTCTCCGGCGACTGCCACGGAGTCGGCGACGCGACTTGCGATGGCAGCACCAGTCTCTTCGGTGGTCGAGTCGCCCTGGAGGTCGGGAGTCCTGGGACCTCGTTCGGCCAACTGGTTTCTGACCGCATCCTGGATCGCAGCGGCAGACCGAGGCAACTGCAGGTGTTCGAGCATCATGGCGGCCGAGAGAATGGCGGCCAGGGGGTTGGCGATGCCTTGGCCAACGATGTCCGGTGCCGAGCCGTGTACGGGTTCAAACATGCTGGGACAGGTTCGCGTGGGGTCGATGTTGGCGCTGGCAGCCAGTCCCATGCTTCCGACGACAATGGCGGCGAGATCGGTGAGAATGTCGCCGAAGAGGTTGCTGGCGACGACGACATCGAACGATTCGGGCCTGCGGACAAACTCCATCACCGCCCGATCAATCAGCAGCGATTCGGTTTCGATATCGGGGAACTCGGCAGCCACTTCGTCGAACACCTCGTCCCACAGCACCATGCCGTAGCCCTGGGCGTTGCTCTTGGTGATCGATGCCACGTGTCGTGCCGGCCGAGCGGACGCTTTTTCGAAGGCGGCCCGGATGATTCTCTGGCAGCCGTGTCGGGTGAAGACCGACGTCTGCACGGCCACGTCGTGCGGGCGATCGGCATACAGTCGACCGCCGACGTTGGCGTATTCGCCTTCGGTGTTCTCGCGAAAGATCTGCATGTCGATCGAACCCGCTGGCTTGTCTCTCAGTGGACTCTCGACACCTTCGTACAAATACGAAGGTCGAAGGCAAACACACTGGTCGAAACGACGCCGGATTGGCAGCAGCAGACCGTTCAGGGTGAGGTGGTCCTGGACGTCGGGGTGACCGACGGCACCGAGCAGGATGGCGTCGTGGTTGCTGAGGGTGTCGAGGAAGTCGTCGGGGGCCATGCGGCCGTGTTCGAAGAAGTACTCGGTGCCCCAGGGGTATAAGGTCCACTGGAACGAGGCATTGTCGAGTGCACAGGCGGCTTCGACCGACCGGATCGCTTCCCGAGTTACCTCGGGACCAATCCCGTCTCCTTCGATGACCGCGATGTGAAATGTTTGAGACATGTTTCGCTCACCACCGGTTCAGGGCACCCGCGACACGGCCCGTTCGACCAGTTCGACAGGCACGGTGTCCAGCAGCATCTCGACCAGGTTATCGGCGGTGATACTCTCGCTGTCGGCCTGGAAGGTCGTGACCAGGCGATGTCTGAGTACTGGACGAGCGACCGCCTGGACGTCGTCGGTGGTGACGTGCAATCGCCCTTCAAGGACGGCTCGAGCCTTGGCTCCGATCACCAGATACTGTCCGGCCCGGGGCCCGGCACCCCAGGCAATGTAGGATTTCACGAACTTCGCCGCGTCCGGTTCGGTGGGCCGAGTGGCTCGAGCCAGATCGCGGGCGTAGACGAAGACGTGTTCGGCCACCGGCACTTGTCGGACCAACTCCTGCAGCTCAAGAATCTCCTTCCCGGTCAGCGTGGCTTCGAGCTTGGGTACCTCGTCACCGGTCGTCCGTTTCAGGATCGACAATTCCTCGTCCGCGCTAGGGTAGTCGACGACGACGTGGAACATGAACCGATCGAGTTGTGCTTCGGGCAAAGTGTACGTGCCTTCCTGCTCGATCGGGTTCTGCGTGGCCAGCACAAAGAACGGTGACGGCAGCGGATAGGTGTTGGTGCCGACCGTGACTCGACGTTCCTGCATGGCTTCCAGGAGTGCGGCCTGGGTCTTTGGTGGCGTGCGGTTGATCTCGTCGGCCAACACGATGTTGGCAAACAGCGGCCCCTGCAGGAAATGAAACGCCCGCTGGTGTGTGTCGGGGTCGTCCTGCAGCACGTCGGTGCCGGTGATATCCGAGGGCATCAGGTCAGGAGTGAACTGGATGCGTCGGAATGAGAGTTCGAGGATTTCGGCGATCGTGCTGACCAGCATCGTCTTGGCCAGGCCGGGGACACCTTCGAGCAGGCAGTGACCGCCCGAGAAGAGAGCGACGAGCAGCTGGTCGACGATCTCGTGCTGGCCGACGATCGCCTTGCCGATCTCGGTCCGCATCCGGCCGTAGGCGGCCGAAAGCTGATCGATGGCCTCGCGACTGGCCGGCTCGGTGACTGCGGCAGGGTCGGACATGGTTTGGCTAAAGGCGTTCGAGAAGAGGGCTCGGAAGCGGCGGGACGGGGTTGAGGCCCGGACGGTTCATGGTAACGTACCCGCGAGACGATTGGCAGTTGCGGTTGTGATCGCAAAATGGGGGGTCGGGGTTGTGGCGGACTTGGTCAGCTATCTGGTGTTCGACGTCGAGGCGGTTGCCGACGGCGAACTGATTGCTCGAGCGAAATACGGCGAACCGGAATTGCCTGCTTCGGAAGCGATCGCGCGTTTCGCAGCCGAACGTCTCGAGCAGCGTGGCAACGAGGTGTTGCCGCCGACCTGGATGCTGCCGATTTCGGTCGCTGTCGCCAAGGTCGACAGCGGGTTCCGACTGATCGATCTCGCCGTCCTCGATGCTCCCCAATACAGGCCGCACCGGATCACCGAACAGTTCTGGAAGGGTTGGAAACACTACAGCCAACCGACCCTGGTGACGTTCAATGGCCGAGGCTACGACCTGCCGGTGCTGGAAATGGCGGCTTACCGCTACGGGATCACGTTGCCCGAATGGTTCAATGTCGAAGCCCGGTCCTACGAACAGGCTCGGAACCGCTACAACGTCCATTCCCACATTGACCTGATGGACCTGGTGTCGAACTTCGGTGCGTCGCGAGTCAACGGTGGACTCAACCTGCTGGCTCACCTGATCGGCAAGCCGGGCAAGACCGGTGTCGATGGCTCGATGGTGCAGGGGTTTTACGACGAGGGGCGAGTCGAAGAGATCAACGACTATTGCCGCTGTGATGTGCTGGATACGTATTTCGTGTTCCTGAGATCGAGAGTGCTGATCGGTCGGTTGGATATCGAGAACGAGCAGCGGTTGGTGGCCGAGACGAAACAGTGGTTGGAAGAGCGTCGTGACGAGTGTGCGGCGTATGGGCATTACCTGGACCATTGGGGTGACTGGGTGCCGCCGGGGGCGGAAAAGATGGTGCAGGACGGTGATGCGGCCGAGGAGTTGGAGCGAGAATCTGCATCCGACAGCCCCCCAATCGCCGATAGCAGATGACAGACAACGCATCGGTGATCTAGAATGCGTGTTGCCACAGTGTTGAAGGTGACAGTGAATGTTACGGGTTCAGGGTTCTGATCGTCGGCTGTGCGACGGCCTATCGCGTCGCGACCTGTTGCAGGTTGGCGGCCTGGGATTGGCCGGCGGCCTATCGCTGCCGACTCTGCTGGCCGCCGAGCAGGCTCGAACGGTCGACTCGGATGCTCCGGCCAAGTCGGTGATTCTGATCAACCTGCTCGGTGGTCCGAGCCACATCGACATGTTCGATATGAAGCCCGATGCTCCGGCCGAGATCCGTGGCGAGTTCCGTCCGATATCGAGCAGTGTCGAGGGCCTGGATGTCTGCGAGTTGATGCCGTTGACGGCCAGGACGATGCACCATTCGTGCCTCGTTCGCACTCACTCGCATCTCTACAACACCCACAGCCCGTACAACATGCTGACCGGCTATTCCGGCCCGGTCATCGACGGCAACCAATTCAAGCCGACCGACCATCCGAGTATCGGATCGGTGATGCAACTGGCCGGCTTGAATTCACCCGGCGTCCCCAATTACGTCTGGATGCCGACCTATCCGGGTCACAGCCAGGGCAAGCACCGTGCGGGTCCTTATGGAGGATTTCTGGGTCAGCGGTTTGATCCGTTGTTCACCAGTTACGCTGCGACATTCCGCGAATCGATCGAAGGTCGCAACGCTCACATCGATCCGCCGGTTCCCTACGCCGTACCGCAGCTGCCGGCCCTGGACGTCCAGCCCGGCCTGGGTCCTGCTCGATTGGGTCGTCGTCGCGACCTGTTGGCGGCTGTCGACAGCATCCGTCGCCGCACGGGTGACACGTCGGCCACCGCGACACTCGGAATCTTCCAGCAAAAGGCCCTGGAACTGCTCACATCAACCCGCACCCGCGACGCCTTCGACATTGCTCGCGAGTCCGAATCAACCCGGACCCGTTATGGCGAGCACCTGTTCGGTTCGTGCCTGTTGGCCGCTCGACGGCTGGTCGAATCGGGCACACGGTTTGTCGGGCTGACTTTCGAGTCTCAATTGAACGGCAAGCAGGGTGCCGGCCAGTGGGACACTCATGGCAACAACTTCCGCCTGCTGAAGAACTTCCTGCTGCCGACCCTGGATCAGTGCTATTCGGCGTTGGTCGAAGACCTGTCGAGCCGCGGGATGCTTGACGACACGCTGGTGGTCCTGATGGGCGAGATGGGTCGGACGCCCAAGGTGAACAAGAATGCCGGGCGGGACCACTGGACCCAGTGCGGGTTCATCGTCTACACGGGAGCCGGAGTCCGCCGCGCCACGATTTTTGGTCGCAGTGATAAGCAGGCCGGTTGGCCGGTCGACTACCCGGTCAGCAGCGCCGACCACGTGGCGACGATGTACAAGCTGGTCGGAGTCGACCCGCGGATGGCGATCTTCGACCGCACCGGCCGCGAGCACCGGGCGGCCCTGGACGGTGAACCGATCGACGGCGTGATCGCCTGAGCCGGCAGTTCTGCACGGCCGCTATCTATCCCTTGGGATCGAAGTCCTTACAGCTCACCCGAGGGCGTCTTGCCCGTCAGTGTCACCGTGTACTTGCCGGCCGGCAGGGGTGCGTCGTGCGGGACGGTGACCCCGTCCCGGGCGACGGAGGCCTGGAGCTCGCAGCTACTCTTGGCAACCAGTGTCACCCGGTCAGGAAGACCGTCACAAGCAGATCGGCAAGCAAACGAGCTGTTCATGGAATCACGGAATAAAACGTCATGGGTTATTCTCCGATGGAATACAGGTGCCCGTAGGTGCGAATGTAGATCCGGCCCTGGTGGACGACCGGGGTTGAGATGAACTCCTCGAGGTGATTGCGAGCGACCTCCTGGTACCTGCGGCCCGTTTTGAACACGACCGTGTTCCCGTCGCGGTTGCTGGCGTAGACATGATCGCCGGCGTGCAGCAGGCTGGGCCACACCGGCCCGTTGCCCAGGTTCAGACGACGCGTGTAGACGGTCTTGCCGGTCGAGGCGTCGAGCACGCTGAGAATGCCTCGGGTTGCGACACAATAAATCAGGCCGTCGTGGACGACCGGTGAGGAACTGAAGCCTCCGCCCGGTGGACTGGATTCCCAAGCGGCCTTGGGCCTGATTCGTTTGGTGGCGTTTGGATCGAGCCGATCGGGCAGTGGAAACGCCTGGGCTCGCTGTCCGATGTAGAAGGCGGTCGAGCCGACGACGACCGGCGAGGCACGTTCCAGGGGCGAGAGACGACCGACGACCTTGCCGTCACTGGGTCGGACCATGCGTCCATTCGCCATCAGGATCAGCGGTTTCCCGTCGATCTCGGCCCGAACCGGCGAACCCCAGGTCTGGCCATAACCGGTGCGCCACAACTCCTTGCCTGTCTCGGGGTCCAACGCCACGATGTCCTCGATCGGCACGATCAGTCGACCGGCGACCAGCAGCGGGCTGGCCGAATGGCCCCACATCATCTGTGGGTTGTCCTTCAGCACGCGGGACCACTTCCGATTCCCGTCGATGTCGAAACAGGTGACGACGCGGTTGCCGAAGACGGCCCAGACCAGTCGACCGTCGGTGATCGGCGTGGCGGTCGTGTAACCGTTGTACTGCCGCTGAGTGACGGGCAGCGTGTAGCGAGCCGCCCGAGGCATCTGGTCGATCTTCTCGGAAAGCACATCCTCGGCAGCTTCGATCGTCTCGATCTTCGCCACAACGGCCTGCTTGTCCTTGGCCGTGTCGAGGCTGTCTTCGAGCGTGACACGCTGTTTCTTGAGCACCGCGGCCTGGTCGGCCAACTGCTTCAGTGCTTGGACCTCGCGCTGGATCCCGGTCCAGTCGCCGGGCGAGGTGATATCGGTGTAGCTACTGGTGCGTTGCCACAACACCTTGCCGTCCTTGAGATCGAGCTTGGCCAGCCCGAAGGGTTCGACACAGGTGAAGACGGCTCGGCGAGTGAACACCGGCAGGCTGTTGCTGCGAGTCGGCAGCTGAGTGGCCCAGGCTATGTTTTCGTCCGGGCTCCAGTGCGTGGGTGCATCGATTTCGGGGTGACTGCCCTGCCCGTTGTTCCGCCAACCAAAACCTCTGAGTGCCCCTGACCACGCGATCCGTTTCGATTCGAGCCGGGGCCAGGTCCAGGCGGGCCATGTCGGAGTGTCCTGCTGCACCTGTTTGAAGATCCGCCGCATGACCGCGGCCATTCGTTCCAGCCGCTGGGGTTGATCGGCCGCCCGGTCGCGGGTTTCGCCGATGTCCTCGGCCAGGTTGTACAACTCGAACTTCGCGATCGACTGAGTCTTGATCGCCACCTGGTCCTGGTCCCGGATGTCGCCGAACTGCTTGATCCGAGGTCCATCGAGGAAGGCGAGCAGTTTCCAGTCACCGTCGCGCAGCGCGACCTTGGGCCGGCTGCTGGCGACATGGAACTGCCAGTACAAGGGCTGGTGTCGATCGACCGGCTGGCCGTCGAACAGGGGCGCAACACTGCTGCCGTCGAAGTGGTGGTTGGCCGGAAGCGGTGTCTGCGTCACATCACAGATACTCGGCAACACGTCGAGACCACTGACGGGCACGTCGCTGGTCGTGCCCGGCTTCACATGGCCGGGCCAACGAACGATTCCCGGCACGCGGATGCCGCCCTCGTACAGATGCCCTTTCTTTTCTCGAAGTGGGCCGCTGGATCCGTGAGGGTGATAGCGGGTGATGGCCGGGCCGTTGTCACTGGTGAACAGCACCAGCGTGCTGTCGGACAGGTCGTGCTGATCGAGTCCGGCCAGCAGACGGCCGAAGGCGTGGTCCATCTGGGTGATGTTGGCGTGGTGGCGGACCTGGGCCCGGTGCTTGAGATCCGGGTAAAGACGCTCGAAGATCTCGGCCGACGCGATCGGTTCGTGAGGTTCGTGGAAACAGACGAACAGGAAGAATGGCTTGTCCTTGTCGCGAGCCGTGTCGTTGGATGGGTCGAGCCAATCGAGAGCTTCGTCGACGACCAGTTGACTGGAATAGCCTTCCAGCGGTCCCACGGCTTTGCCGTTGCGGACAAAGTTGTCGGGGTCGCGATGGCTGGGCAGGGCGTTGTTCTGAGTGCTGAACCAGTGATCGAAGCCGTGGTCCGAGGGTTGAGGCTGTTCGGGCAGGTTGAAGCGGCCGTTGAGATGCCATTTGCCAACGTGGCAGGTGTTGTATCCGGATTGTTTGAGAAGTTTCGAGAGCGTGACTTCGTCGCGTCGCAGGTGCATGGGCGAGAGCAAGGGGATCCAGTTGTGGATGCCGGCCCGATAGGGGGTCCGGCCGGTTAACAGGCCGGCTCGGGCGGGGCTGCAGTTGGCCGAAGCGGCGTAGCAGCTGGTCAGTTTCAGGCCACTGGTGGCGAAGCGGTCGATATGAGGCGTCTGGACGGTCGGGCTGCCGTAGCAGGCTAGGTCGCCATAACCGAGGTCGTCGCACAGCACGACCACAACGTTGGGCCGGGCTGCGGCAGATTGGGTCCCGCTTTGCGTGACCATGAGGATCGCAGCGACGATGTATTGAAGTGTGCGAGTCATGAGGCTGGTCCGTGAATGTGAGGTGTTCATCGCAGGTGCCGGTTGAACCAGCGAACTGTTGCCGCGTCGGCCCGTTTCTGGTCGGCCGGCTTGAAACCGTGTCCTGCCCCTTCGATCACCATCAACTCGCTCGGCACGGCCTTTTCACTTAATGCCTTGTGAATCGTCTGGCTGTGGAACAGCGGCACGAGCGTGTCCTTGTCGCCATGGATCATCAGTGATGGCGCGTCGTCGTTGGTGACCTGCAGCAGGGGCGAGACGTCCGGCGAACGTTTTGGATCGAACTTCAAAGCGGGGTAGCGATCGAGGAAGCCGAGTTTCGGGTCGAGGTACTTCGAGAGGTCGGTGGGGGGGAAGAATGCGACGACGGCATTGACGCGGCTCGAGTGTCTTTGCAGCGGATCCTTGGCCTTGGGATTGGCGTCCTGTCCGGTCGTGCCCAGTATCAACGCCAGGTGTCCGCCGGCACTGCCGCCGGTGACTCCCAGGCGATTCGAATCGAAGTCGAACCGCTTGGAGTGGGATCGGATGTGCCGCACGGCTCGACGGACGTCTTCAACGCATTCGGGTACGGTGAACTTCGGGCTGCTTCCGTGCCGGACCAGGAACACGGTGTAGCCGGCTTCCAGCAGGTGCCGGAACCGTTGGATGGCCTGTTCCGGTGGCCCCCATCGTGAGACCCAACCACCACTGACCATGAACAACACAGCCGCGCGGTTACGACCGGAACCCGGCTGCAGCACGTCGTAGGTCAGGGCCAGCCCGTACTTGTGGCCGTAGACGACATCGGCGTCGACCGAAATCGTCAACTCGGTTCGCGGTTTGACCGCAGAAGTGTCCTGGGCCGTCATGGTGTCCGAACCGAACAGCAGGACGGCCACGGCGAGCAGCTGCCTGAAACCAATCATCGTCGTTCTCCGAAATGTGTTGCGGTGGCCGGACCGGCAGGGCGACTACAGCAGTTCCTGGATCACTCGTCCGCCGATGTCCGTCAGCCGTTCTTCTCGGCCGCTGTGCAGGTAGGTCAGGGTGTCCTGGTCGAGACCGACTCGATCGAGAATCGTGGCGTGAAGGTCTCGGACGTGATACGGATTCTGGACCGCTCGCAACCCGATCTCGTCCGTTGCTCCGATCATGCGACCGCCCTGGATGCCGGCACCCGCCATCCAGATCGAGAACCCGAACGGGCTGTGGTCGCGACCCGTCTTCCCCTGGGACATCGGGGTCCGCCCGAACTCGCCACCCCAGATTACAAGAGTGGTCTCGAGCAGTCCGCGTCGCTTCAGGTCGGTCAGTAGCCCGGCGATCGGCTGGTCGACCTGGCCAGCCATCCTCAGGTGGTTCTCCTCGATGTCGCCATGCCCGTCCCAGGTCATGTTCCCGGGCCCGCCGCCAGAGTACAGCTGCACGAACCGGACACCTCGCTCGACCAACCGACGAGCCAGCAGGCAGCGGCGTCCGAACTCGTTGGTCTGCGGCCGGTTGACTCCATAAAGGGACTGAGTTTCGGCTGTTTCGCGTGTGATGTCGACGGCTTCGGGAGCGTGCTTCTGCATGCGAAAGGCCAGCTCGTACGTCGCTGCTCGCGCTTCCAGGACCGGGTCGACCGGGCTGCGGGTGATCTGGTTGAGTTGTCTGAGCAGGTCGAGATTGCGTTGTTGACGAGCAATGCTGCGGCCTCCGGAAGGTCGCAGATTGAGGATCGGGGGCGCCTCGGGGCGAAACAGTTGGCCCTGGTAGATTGGCGGAAAGTAGCCGGCACCCCAGCATGGTGGTCCGCCGACCAGGGCACCGTCGGGGTCAAGCATCACGACATACGATGGCAAATTGTCGCTCTCGCTGCCCAACCCGTAAGTCAACCACGCTCCAATCGTGGGATGACCCATCAGCGTGCGACCCGAGTTCATCTGGTAGAGAGCCGCAGAATGCACAATGCTGTCGGCGTGCAGGGATCGGACGACCGACAGATCGTCGGCACGCGTGGACAGGTGCGGGAACAGGTCCGACATCACCAGGCCGCTTTCACCGTGCGGCCGGAACTTCCGCTTGACGCCCAGCAACAACGAGGTTTCGTCGACTTGCTGGGTCTGCACCTTGCCCAGGCTGGCCGGGACCGGCTGGCCGTGCAACCGAGTCAACTCGGGCTTCGGGTCAAATGTCTCGACCTGGCTCGGGCCTCCAGTCATGAACAGAAAAATCACCGACTTCGCCGGTGGCTCGACATCAGCCGATCGGGCCGACAGAGGGTTGCCCGGCAGCGATCCAATGGACGAATCGCCACAGGTCTCGCGAGCCAACAGCGATGCCAGGGCGATGGATCCGAATCCGAGTCCTCCGCGATGGAGAAAGTCTCGACGATCGACGGCCAGTCGTGGGCCGGGACAGCAAGGTGTTGGGCGAGAGTCGTTCATTGAGCCTATAGCCTACCCGAGTGATTGGCGGGTCGGTAGCGGCGGCATTGGGGCCGGACCCTTTCCTCGACTTGACCACCACCGCATCACGCTCAGAAGATGAACGACTCGAGCCGGAACGTTTTCTGCCACGGATACCACGGATGCCAAGACTGCTGCCCGCCATCCTGCTCCTGTTAATTACCAGCGGTGACACTGTTGGCCAGGACGAAGAACGGGCATGGGCATACACGCCGGTCAGGCGACCGGCATTGCCCGACGTTCGTAACACCGACTGGGTGGCCAACCCGGTCGATGCCTTCATTCTCAAGAGACTCGAAGATCTCGATCTCGCCCCATCACCTCAAGCAGCACCTCGCACCCTGGTCCGACGCCTGTATCTGGATCTGCTCGGACTGCCCCCAACGCCCACTCAGATCGATCGGTTCCTTTCCGACACGCGTCCCGATGCCTGGACACGCCTGGTGAATCGGCTGTTGGCCTCACCGGCCTACGGCCAGAGATGGGCTCAGCACTGGCTCGATGTCGTCCGCTACGCTGACAGTGACGGTTTCGAATACGACGACCCGCGTCCTCATGCCTGGCGCTACCGTGACTGGGTGATCGAATCTCTGAACCACGACCGGCCATTTGCTCGATTCATCGGCGAACAGATCGCCGCCGACGAATTGTTCCCTGACGACCCGAGGGCTTTGTCGGCCCTGGGTTTGCATCGGCTGGGTCCGCTGCGAATGAACGCCGGGACACAGGACCTGGCCAAGAACCGCCAGGAGCGATTGACCGAGATGGTCGACGTGGTCGGATCGGCGTTCCTGGGTGTCACGTTCGGGTGTGCTCGGTGTCACGACCATAAGTTCGACCCCCTGCCCCAGGCCGACTACTACCGGCTGCAGGCCTTTTTTGCCGCCAGTCGGGCGGTCGACCTGCCGTTGGTATCGGCCAGAGAGCGAACGCGGCGCGAGACGATTCGCAAGGAGTGGATGTCGAAACGAGACACGATCCGTAAACAGCTGGAAGCGATCGAAGCTCCGGTCCGGAAACGGTTGCTCGAGCAAATCCGAAGTCGGCTGAGCCACGACACGCTGGCCGCATTGGCCATCGATCCGGCGACGCGCACACCCGCCGAGTCGCGATTGGCGAATGCTGCGGAACGGTTGTTGATGGTCGGCGAGCCGGACATTCATAAGGCATTGAGCTCGGCCAAGCGCCGCGAGTACATCGTGGTGCAGGCTCGATTGCAGGCCGTGCAAGCGTCCGAACCCGATGCAGTGGCTTCGGTGATGGCGATCGTTGACCGGGGCCTCGAGGTCCCGGTGACGCATCGGCTGGTTCGCGGTGATCCTCACGAACCGGGTGAGGAAGTTTTTCCGAGTTTTCCGGCGGTGATGGTCGAGCCGGGCAAAGTGGTTCGACCCACTGCATTTCGCCAGCGGACTCGACCGTCGATTGACGAGGTGTCCGAGAGCGACGGTCGTCGGAGTTCCGGGCGGCGTGCCGAGTTGGCCGGGTGGTTGGTCTCACGCAGGAACCCGTTGACCGCTCGAGTCTTCATCAACCGGATCTGGCAGCACCATTTCGGGCAGGGCATCGTGGCCACTCCGAACGACTTCGGAGTGATGGGTGCTGCCGCCACGCATCCCGAACTACTCGATTGGCTTGCCGCTGAACTGGTTGCCGGCGATGGCCACATCAAGCCGCTGCATCGACTGATGGTTCTCTCGGCGACGTATCGTCAATCGAGTGCGACAGAGAATCCGCGGGCGGTCGTTGTCGATCCCGAGAACCAGATGTTGTGGCGGGCAAGGCGTCGTCGGTTGGAGGCCGAAGCGTTGCGCGACAGTTTGTTGGCCGTCAGCGGACAGTTGAATCTCCATTCCGGCGGCCCCGGCGTTCGGCTGCCGTTGCCGGCAGAAGTCGCCGCACTGCAGTACAAAGGCAGTTGGAAGGCGGATCCCGACCTGTTTCAGCACAACCGGCGGTCGGTCTATCTGTTCGTCAAACGGAACAACCGGCCTCCGTTGCTGGTGAGTTTCGATGCACCGGGCACGATGGTCAGTTGTGGACGGCGAAACGAAAGTTCGCATGCCGGGCAGGCTTTGGCCTTGCTGAACAGCCCGGAACTGGCGAGCCAGGCTCGAGCCTTTGCGTCGCGATTGGAAGGTCACTCCGGCCGGGCTCCGGTGGCGGTCGTCCAGCAGGCCTACCGGTTGGCGTTGGGTCGAGAGCCCAGCCCCGACGAGTTGTCACTGGGTCGAGCGTTCCTGGAAAATGGCGAGGGGCCGTTCGCCGAAACGTTGGCCGATTACTGCCTCGTGTTGTTCAACCTCGACGAGTTTCTTTACGTCGAATAGACCCACAACGCTCAGCCGCCGAGCTACACGGTTGTCCAGCCACCATCGACCAGCAGGTTGTGGCCGTTGACGTACTCGGATGCGTCGGACGCCAGGTACACGACTGCACCCTTGATGTCCTCGTTGTCGAGCATGCGGCCAACGGGAACCCGCTTGGTGTACTCGTCGAGAAACGCCTGCGGTTGATTGTTGAAATAGCCGCCCGGACTGATGCAATTGGCCCGGATGCCCTGCTTGCCGTAATAGTTGGCCAGGTAACGGGTGAAGTTGATCATGCCGGCCTTCACAAAGGTGTAGGTGGCCGGCTGTTTCATGTCGGTGCCAAGATACAGGCTGGGGTCGTTGCCGATGACGCCGTAGATGCTCGAAATGTTGATGATCGACCCACGCCCCTGATCGGCCATCGTTGGCAGGAAGGCCTGGCAGATGGCGAACAGGCCGGTGAAGTCGCCGGCCGCCGAGCGTGAGATCATCTCGGGAGTCTGCTCTTCGAATCCTCCAACATGCCCGTCGCGGGCCAATGCACTGTTGACCAGCACGTCGATTCGTCCGTGTTCGGCGAGTACCTGGTCGCGGAGCTGGTTGATCGAATCGACATCGGTGATATCGACCCGAGCGGCGTGAACGTCGTGACCCTGTTCGCACAGCCCGGCAGCGAACTGCTGGTTGCGTTCCAGCGACCGCGATGCCGAAATCACAGTGGCTCCGGCCTCGGCCAACCCCTCGGTCAGACTGCTGCCAAACTGAGGCCCCGAGCCGGCCGTTACCAGGGCGACTCGACCGTCGAGCTTGAATCGATCCAAAATCCCCATCGTCGTGTCCTTAGATCTGGCGTTAAAATGGTTTGGTGAATTGGTTTAGTTGGCGAGTTCGGGGATCGGTTCGGCTCGTTCGATCAACCGGGCGACGTCGCGAGGCACGTCGGGCAATAATCTCAGCGTTCCGACATCGAAGAGAGTTGCCAGGATGGTGCCGAAGAGATTCTCGGGTGTGACCGGCCTGCTGGCGGGTTCGCCGACATCGCGGGTCGAATGGCCGATCACCTGGCCCATCGGCAATCCGCCTCCAGCGAAGGCAAGCGTGCTGAGTCGTGGCCAATGATCCCGGCCACCGTCTGGCTTCACCTTGGGCGTCCGTCCGAATTCCCCGGTGATGATCAGCAGGACCTTGTCCGCGAGGCCTCGTTGGTGAAGATCTTCGAGGAAGACACTGACGGCCTGGTCGACGGGGCGTCCGAGGCGTTCCATGCCATAGGGGATGTTGAATTGCGTGTTGCCACCGTGCATATCCCAACCCGGATTGTGCACGGTGATGAAACCACAACCGGATTCGCAAAGTCGTCGTGCGAGCAGCAGTTGGTGTCCGAGCGTCGAGTGGCGTGTTGGAATTCTCAGGGCGGTATTGAACCGCCCGGTGTCGTATTGTCGCACGAGCTTGGGGTCTTCGTGCGATAGATCAAACGCTCGTCGGCCCCGGCCCAGCAGCAGGTCGAAGGCCTGTTGTTCGAATCGGTCGAGACCGTCCATCATGCCGCTCGAGTCGACCGCACGGGCCAGGCGATCCAGCGACTGCCGCAGCGTGCGACGGTCGGCCAGCCGATGACGGGGCAGGTTCAATGTCAGATTCTGGTTGACCGGTCCATCGCCGAGTGGATCGAAGGGGGCAAATGCCGCACCGAGTTCTCCGGCCGTCGCCGCCTCGAGTAGTCTCAGTCGCTCCTTGTTGAACTGAGGATCGGGTTCACGGTGGCTGAGATACACCTGGGTGGGCATCCCGGTCCGGGGGTGGTTGGTGCCACGCAACCGGGTGACGATCGAGCCCATCCCGACCTGGTTTCCGGCACCGCCCCGCATCACGTCCTGGGCGCCGCCAGTGTGATTGGCGTTGCCATGAGTGAACGAGCGGACGATGGCCATACGGTTGGCGGCCCGAGCCAACCGGGGGAATGTCGCACCAAAGGTGACGCCGGGCAGGCTGGTCTTCAACTCGCCCGTGACGCTGCGGATCTCGGCCGGAGCCGTCATCTTCGGATCGAATGTCTCGACCTGGCTCGGCCCTCCGGTCAGAAACAACAGCACGATCGACTTGTCGCGAAAGGCCGAGGGTGCGGCAGCCTTGAGTTTCAGCAGATCGGCCAGTCCGAGTGAACCGATACCCAGGCCGGCAAGGCCGAGCGAACCGACCGAAACCGCCTCGCGACGCGAAACGCCAAGGCAATCACGAGATCCAGGGCTGGTGAACAGATTGAGCACGCGTCAATTGTATCGGCGTTTGTCGATATGAGACAACATGGAGCGAGCCGGTAAGCAGCTAGCTCCGATCTGCCGTCACCTCTGATAGATTGGCAGGTAGCCGTTTTCCAGCTGCAGGATCGTCGCATTGATCGACGTCGTGTAGACGGGTCCGATGTAGCCTTCGAGCCATGCTCCGGAGCTCGACTGAGTTCTCAGCAGCTGTTTCTTGATTTCCGAGTAGTACTTGGCCCATTTCTCGTCGCCCATGCGGTACATGACCTGCGAGTAGTAGTAGTGAGTGTAGTGCCAGTGTCCGAACCGGCTGGCGACACCTCGACCGGGCCAGACGTGTTTTTCGCAGTAGGCCATCATCTTCTTGACCTGTTCGTTTTTGTATTCACCGGAGTTGAACATGCAGGCGACGGCGGCGGCGGTAATCGGCGGCCGAGCTCCACCGCTTTGGCCGAATCGGTAGCGGATGCCTCCATCGGGCGTCATGCAATCGCGGATGTACTTCTGGGCCTTGTCGATGATTTCCTTGGGTACGGGGATCCCGGCGTTGCGGCAGGCTCGGAGTCCCTGGACCTGGGTGATGCAGGTCGAGCCTTCATCGAAGTCGTTGCCATCCTTGGCCGAGACATAGCCCCAGCCGCCTCGAGTGGTCTGGGCCTTGGCGGAAAAATTGACGGCTTTGATGAGCACTTTCTTGAGATCGTCGCGGCGTTTCTTGTCTTCTTCTTCGCCGTAGACCTGCGAAAGAAACAGCATCGAGAAGCCGTGTCCGTAGGTGTAGCGATAGTCACTCTTGTAGCCGATCAGCCCGGTCGAGCGAGACTGTCCGACCAGGAAGTCGACGGCCTGGGCCACTTCATCCCGGTACTTGCCTGTGGTCGTGGTCGATCCTTCGGCCAGCAGGGCGTTGGCACACAGTGCGGTCATCGCCACGCGGTACTGGCCGCCTCGAGCTTCCCAGTACCCCTGCCGTCTTTGTTCTCGCTTGAGATAGGTCAGCGCCTTGTTCAGGGCGCGAATGACCTTGGGATCCTTTTCCTTCCGGGCCGCGTCGAGTTCGGACGCGCCGGGGCCGGCCATGATGACCAGTAGCAGCAGAAGCGAAATGGCCGAACGGATCACGCGAAGCCTCGTGTGGCCGGAATTGCCCAACTCAACGAACTCAACCATTGTCGTCCTGAGACCCGGGCAGGGCAAGCCTGTTCTCGGGCAGCCGCGCCGGGGTCCGGTGCCACCCGTGGTGGAGCCAAACCCGTTCTAACGCCCGTTTATCCTCGGCCAGCCGCACATGATGTGCGGCTCTAAACGGAAGGGGGTCAGGCCCCACCACGGGCGGCACCTGACCCCGTCTTCTGCGAGACATCCGATCGTCTCACGCACCCAACAACTCAGGCATCAACCTTCTTCTTGCCGCCACGCTCGGGTCGATTCGGTCGCTGCGGCCGGTCGCCGGAGCCCTTGCTGTCAGGGCCTGGTCGACCGGATGCGCCGGGTCGGCCGCCCCGGTTGCGGAAACTTTCGAACATCTTGCGGAGTTCGTTCTTGTCGAGCGATCCATCCTTGTTCGCGTCACCCGTCTCGAGCATGCGGCTCATCCGACCAGGCAACTCGCCCGCTTCCAACTTGCCGTTCTTGTTCTTGTCGAGACGTGCGATCAGGGCATCGGGATCGGGTGCACTCTTGGCGTTCCCGCCGGATCCGGGCTGACCCGGTCGGCCCTGGGCCTGGCCCCGGTCACCCGGTTCACTCGAGCCCGGACGTCCACCAGATCGGCTGCGTCCACCCGAACCACCTCGGCCTCCGGCCGAGCCACGGCCACCGGATTGTCCGGGTCGGCCACTCGCTCCACCCGAACCACCGCGCTGCCCGCTTCGGCCACCCTGGCCACTCCGGCCACTCCGGCCACTTCGGCCACCCTGACCACTCTGGCCACTCTGGCCACTCTGGCCACCGGGCCCGCCACGCCCAGGCAGTTCATCTGCGGTGATCTTGCCGTCGTTGTTGCGATCCATTCGTTTCAGGGTTGCGGCGATGTTCTGGATCTCGTCGGCCGACAACGCGCCATCGCGGTTGCGGTCGAAGATCATGATCAGCGGATGTCCGCCAGGTCCGCCAGGTCCGCCAGCTCCGGGTCCACGCTGGCCGCGTTGAGGGGGACCGTCGGGACGTCTGGGTCCACGTTCGCCACCCTGTGCCGGGCCACGACGTTCGCGGTCGCCGGGTCGGTCGGCGTCGCGTTTTGTACCGGGCCGTTCGCGTTTTGCGCCGGGCCGTTCGCGTTTTGCACCGGGCCGTTCGCGTTTTGCACCGGGCCGTTCGCGTCGTGCGTCGTCGCGTTCTGTGCCCGGTTGATCCCGCTTGGGCGGAGCATCGGTGGGCTGTTCGTCTGCGGGTGCTGGCAAGACGAGCATGACGCCCAGGCCGAATACGGCGGTTGCGGCGATCAGTGAGTGTTTCAGCGAGGTCATTCTCTTAGTCTCCGTTTTTGGGATTCCCGGCCCGCTGGGAGTCGGTAGTGATCTTGTAGAGTCTTGGTTTTAGAGTCTTGGTT